>MDTA01134312.1_pt1 | contig 21453 bp, 10 predicted proteins | sample 811151 | NCBI WGS metagenome assembly MDTA01 (sample SAMN05326648, study PRJNA326480) | marine metagenome | isolation source: seawater | place: Indian Ocean: South | collected 2010 | reverse complement strand
GGGAACTTGTATCGTGATGCCATCAGAGACATATCATCAGACAATCAAGAACCAACCTAGAGTTAATGAAAGGGTGGCGATTGCTGGAGATGTCAGAGTGACACTGAAACCAGAACACTTCAGACATCATCAGGGTTGTACTCACCCCTCACAGTGGTTAGAGATATGACATATAAGTTTATTCGTGATGAAAGATTACCTAAACTAATTAAACACTCTGAGATATGTTATCCCCCACCAAACCCAGACTTCATCGACCAAGTTGACACCACATATCCTGGTATATTAGTTAAGTATCCAAATGGATACATGATTGAGGATGGAGTTCATAGGATTGGTAAGTTACAAAGAGAAGGAATCTATGAGTCCCTATTCTATGTTGTTACTCCCCTTGAATATAAGAAGGGTTTAGTTTGTATGGTTTTTCAGGATTTAGATGGTCAGACAAAATGGACAGATCTTGGTGAATGGTGTAACAACTCAATGAACGTTCAATCTCACGATAAATAATCAAAAACTCATCATGGCGAAAAAGGAAAGATATAGTGTAGACATTGTAAAAAATGTATCTGGTATCAAGGCTGATGCTCCAGTCATACAAGATGAAGCAAAAAGAAAAATATCTATCTTAGACACTGCTAAAATTCCATATGCAAAGGCTACAACAAACTTAGACAGGAATCTTCATGAACAATTAACCTTAACTAATGATACTCTTTATAGAGTTAGGGATGCATATGATGAAAGAATTGATGTTCAGGGGTGTAGAAGTGATTTGTTCTGGAGACTGACTGGTATCACTAGTACCAGTAGTGGTGCTGGTCGTGGTCCAGACACATATCACTTTACTTGCACTAAGTTGGGTGTCACTTATCCGAAGACAGATTTGGGTGGCATTAATTCTGTAACTGCAGGTGCTGCTACCACTGCTGGATTATCAACCAACACCGTCACCTATTATGATGGAACCAATTATAATCAGTTTGAGTTAGAGCCTGATGGGGACGGAGATGTTCTCAATGGTATTGGTTCTGGTCTTGATGCCTATTTTCTACCAGACAATCTTCATGGTTTGAAACTCTATGATGAACCATATGCCAAAGATAGACTGGACACTTTTCGTGGTGTTGGAGTCGGTACGATTGGTATCGGAGCTTCTGTGGCGAGTGAAAACTACATGACCATTCTGACACCAGACAGAGATATTGATATTCAAGTTGGTCAAATTGTTACACCTAGTATTAGTGGATATTTTGCCACTCAAAGTGTGACTGTAACAAGTGTTGGAACAACCATGCACAACTTGGCTCCTTATCCATTTACGGGTATTGCTACATCAAAACTACAAAAAGTTCCTTATATCACTGTTGATCAACTGCCTGTCACTGGTATCACTGCTCCCGTTAGTGGTGGATCAAACGACGGTGAATATGTCTACATGTTATTCTCTCAAGATCCAAACACTATTGATGATTCACTTGCTCTTGAATTCACTGATAGTCCATATGTAGATCAAAGCATTGAGATTATGTCGTACAGTCGAGCTGGTGCTGGTGTGTCTGTCATTTATAGTAACAGTGGAATTGCAAGTGGTACAAGGTCATGGAATAAATTTTATGATGGTCTGCCTGACCCAGACTCTGAGGATCCTGAAGACATGGACAAGACAATTAGTGAACCACCCATCGGTCCCGATAAGATTTATTATCGAGTTGGATTTACTGATAAACCAATTCTTTATCCAGGTGGTGCCGATGCATCAGAGGGTGATACCGCGGATGTTCCTGAGACTTTTCTTGGAATTGTTGCAAATCTGTATGATTCTCTTCCATCATGTGATGATACTAATTTGAACACAACAATTTCACTTAGAGATACAGCTGAATCGGCTCTTGCTAGTGATACAACGTTCTCTGAAAAGATCACCACTACTAATGCAATTAAGGATAAAATGAATAATGAGTTTAATCTCAGAATTTGGGCATATAGACAACAATTTGGAAAATCTCAGAATGATTTAAATGGTTTTAATACTTTTGATAACTTAATTACAAATTCTCCTTTCAAGGACATTATGGATCAGGGGTCCTTTGAGGACTTTTCATAAACTGGCACACCCCCTCTTGACGGGGGATCCTTGATACCCTATTATAAGAGAGTCCAAGACAGATCACCCATGAGTTCCCAGTACGATCCCTCTGACTACACCATCGACAACGAAGGTGACGAGTATCTGACTCGTGTCGTCGTTGATACCTGTTCCCGTACCTTCTACATGTACTCTAACGAGGGTGACACCAAGGAGATCCCTGTCGATACTGCTGATCAGTTCATGGACGTACTAGAGATCGTTCGTGGGGTGTGTGACCCTGACATTGTGTTCTACTCTGACCCAGTGGTTGCGTCTTGACCCCCCATATATTATTTCAACTTTGATTTCAAAAAAGGTCGAAAAAATTATCCTGGTAATTTTTGACCCCCTTTAGATTTTTATGAATTCCTATCCACCCTCTTTTTACAACGAAATCCTGGAGTGTTATGAGTATGAGACCAGAAACTCGTCAATCTATGGAAATGTTATTCTCCGCGAAGTGGAATTTACCCAAAGCAGCGAAGAATGCGGGTTTGACGAACAAGGAGATGAAAATCACTTTTAACGAATATTGTGCATTTCACCCTCCTACCTGGGAGGAGTGATTTTTCGCGAGAGTGGCGGAATCGGTAGACGCACCAGACTTAAAATCTGTTGTCCTTTGGGACGTGGGGGTTCAAGTCCCCCCTTTCGCATGCTGATAAATAAGTCATAATAGATATAGTGTGCGAAGAAGATGCCATTATCGAGACTTGATAACTTCCTCAAGAACGTTCGTGGAAACATCATTTATGTAAATCCCAACGATTTAGACGCTACTGATAGTATAACGAATCAGGGCAACTCGATGGGTCGCCCTTTCATTACTATTCAAAGGGCACTGATTGAAGCAGCTAGATTTTCGTACCAACAGGGTCTGGATAATGACAGATTTGGTAAGACCACGATTCTTCTGTCACCAGGCGAACACGTTGTTGATAATAGACCAGGTTGGATTCCAATTAGCTCATCTCAATATAGATTAAGAGATGGAACAACCTCTTCTAATTTCTCACCCTTCAACACTACATCAAACTTTGATTTAACTTCAGCTCAGAATGACCTCTATAAGCTGAACTCGGTACATGGTGGTGTTATTGTTCCCCGTGGTGTTTCGATTGTTGGTCAAGATTTAAGAAAAACAACAATTCGACCATTATACGTTCCAAACCCAGAAAACGATAATATTGAAACTGCCTCAATTTTCAAAATTACGGGTGGATGTTATTTCTTCCAATTTACCATTTTTGACGGTAATCCTAATGGTTCCGTTTATAGAGACTACACAACGTCGGATGTAGTTCCTAACTTCTCACACCATAAACTGACAGTATTTGAATATGCTGATGGTGTCAATGATGTAACAATCAATGACTCTTTCATTTCTAACCTGGAAACGGGTAGAACTGACCTTGACATGTATTATGAGAAAGTCGGTCTTGCTTATGGTACAGCTTCTGGTAGGGAAATTCAACCAGACTATCCAGCTGCTGGTGTTGATATCCAACCCAAGATTGATGAATATCGTATTGTTGGACCAACTGGTGGTGGAACAGAAATCAGTTCAATCATCGCTGGTGATGGTACAACTCTTGGTAAGACAAATATCATCACAGTTACTCTGTCAACTCCTGTTGCTGGACTTGATGTTGATACAGCCTTCCAGGTCAATGGTGTCACCGACACAGATTACAATGGTTCCTTCGTTGTAAATGAAGTTCTGACAAGAACTGATGACGGTGTTACTTCATTCAAATATCTCAACTCCATCATCCCTGGTTCTGCTTCACCAACAGTTGCTGGTGCTACTATCAATCTTGACACTGATACTGTATCTTCTGCATCTCCATATATCTTTAATATCTCACTGAGATCTGTGTATGGTATGTCGGGTATGCACGCCGACGGTTCAAAGGCAAGTGGATTCAAGTCCATGGTTGTTGCTCAGTTCACTGGTGTATCTCTCCAGAAAGACGACAACGCCTTCTGTAAGTTTGATACTGCTACTGGTGGATTCAACTTTGCATCAACTGTAGATAATATTCACAGTGACTCAGAAGCTAAGTATAGACCAGAATATTACAACTATCATATTAAGGCATCTAACAACTCAGTTGTTCAGTTGGTGTCGATCTTCGCCATTGGATATGCTCAACACTTTGTAACTGATACTGGTGGTGACTTCTCTGTTACTAACTCCAACTCCAACTTTGGTCAGATGGCTCTTGCATCCTCTGGATACAGGGACCTTGCTTTCACAAGAGATGATGTTGGTTATATCACCAATGTCATTCCACCAAAACTGTTACCTACTGAGACAGTCAATCTTGAATATGGTTCGATTGATGTCACAACAACCGTTGGAGTTGGTTCTACAAGTCGTCTTTACTTACACAATGAAACCAATGAATCTGCACCACCAAAGAGTGTAATTCAAGGTTATAGAGTTGGTTCTAGTTTTGATGATAAGTTGAATCTTCTCATCACAGAGGGTGGATCATCTACTCAATATTCTTCTCGTATTGTAATGCCAGACTCAACTTCTGGGTCTGTACAGAAGAATACTGGTATTAAAAGGTCTACGGTTGGTAGAGTTGGTTCAGCTAACAGTATTACTAACAACACTCTTACCTTCAGTGAAAATCATAGATTCCTGAATGGTGAGACTATCAGAATTTGTAGTGATAATGCTAGACTACCAGATGGTCTGACTCATAATACAGTTTATTATGCGATTACTGGTGGTACGTTGAATGACGACCAAATTCAGGTTGCCGTCAGTCCTAATGATGCTGCTACTGGATCACCAGTTTCTATCAACAATCTCGGTGGAACACTGATTGTTGAATCTAGAGTATCTGACAAGATTTCTGGTGATATTGGTCACCCAATTCAGTATGACTCTAGTCAAAGTAAGTGGTACATTAATGTATCTTCAGCTTCGACTGATAATCAAATCTATAACAAGGTTGTTTCTCTCGGAACCACATCTCTTGGTGAAGCTACTTCTAGAACTTTCATCAATAGACTTCAAGATAATAGAGCTCTGGATGACAGAATCTACAGATACAGATATGTTATCCCATCTGGTGTAGGTATCCAGTCAGCTAGACCACCTAGAGATGGATATATTCTTCAGGTGTCCAACGATGTAACTGGTGTTAATGATACTGAAGTAGCACTTCAGTTCAATCCTGGTTCTGAGACAATGTCCAATCTTGGACAGATGAGAAACTTTAGTTTCATTCGTGACGCTAACTGGGATGGTGGAACTGCATACTACACTACAGAACTTCCACACTATCTTTCTGTTGGTGGAAAGGTTCTCATTGAGAAGGTAACAAGCACGAATAACCTCACTGGTATTGCTAATTCAGCCTTCAACGGCGAATTCACAGTTGCTGGTATTTCGAGTGCTAATACATTCTTTGTCACTGGAAGTGCAACTGACCCTGGAACATTCACAAATAATACTTCTGTCAGAACAACAGCTCTCCCAACATTCAAGAAAGTGAGAGCTCACCAAACATTCTACATCTATGATGTTGAACAGATTAAAGAGTACAAGACTGGAGAACAAGATGGTATTTACTATCTGACAGTCATTGACTCAGCAAACACACCAGCTGTTGCACCATTTAATGACTCCAGTCGTTTTGCTTTCTCACAACCAATTATCAATCTGTATCCACAACTTGATAGAGATAATCCTGTATCGGATCCTCAATCATCTCAAAGTTATGCACAACCTGATATAGTTGGTAAGGTTTCTATTGATGATTCTCAAAACAGTATTACAAGGAAATCACTTGAGAGACTCAATCATTCTTTCCATCTAGGATGTGGTGTCACTGATATTGTATCTAACTCTGCAGGAACTGCACATACCATTTTCCTTGATAGAGATCATAGTTATAATTCAGTTGCTATCGCTACAGTCACTCCAGGTGATGCTGGTAGTGGATATGGAAACGGAACTGGAGCTACTGAAAATCTTTATAACGCAATTCTTGGTCCAAACACTATGGGTCAAAGTGCAACTGCTAGAGTCACGGTCAATGCAGCTGGTGAACTGACTGGTTGTAAAATTATGAACGGTGGTTGTAACTACTATGTTGGTGAGGTTCTTAATGTTACTGGAACTGCTACCACCACTGGATTTGTACAGGGTACAGTCACAGTACAAAACATTCAGAACAATATTGGTGATACTATTTCTATCGCTGGTGTTACATCCACATCATACTCCAAGTATAATCAACTTTATACCATCACTGGTGTTACTACAACCAGAGAAATTAATGTTGAGTCTAGATTCCCAGTTACTGGAGTCTCTACAACTGGTATCGGCAATGTTGTAACAGCTGGAGCCTTCTTCCTTAACAATGGACCTAGACTTGATATTTCCGCACTGACTTATGATAAAACCAGTGGAATTGGTACTGTAACGACAGTACAAAATCACGGTCTTGTTGCTGACAATACCATCTCTATTGGTGGAGCAACAGAGAACTTCTATAATGGAGACTTCGCTGTCACTCAGGTTCTGAGTTTGACACAATTTAGTATCAATATTGGTATCTCGACCCAAACACCAACCGTCTCTGGAACACTCAAAGGATATTATCCTGGTCAAGCTTCTCAGACTGGAACATTCACTCTGTATGATGAGAACTTTGGTGGAAGACCCACTGATACTTACGCTGGTATCTCTACAGTATTGTCTGCAGCAGTTGTCAACACAACCACTGACGAGATCACTGTTGAGAACTTAGAGACATTCAATCTGAATATCGGTGATTATCTGAGACTTGATAATGAGATTGTTAGAATCAAGAGTACAGTTGGGGCTAACCCAGTCAAGGTCTTCAGAGGAGTATTTGGTACTAAGAGTTCTACACATGTCACTGGAACTGTTGTTAAGAGAGTTGATATTTTACCAGTTGAACTCAGGAGAACTTCTATCATCAGAGCTTCTGGTCATACATTTGAATATATTGGATACGGTCCAGGTAACTACTCTACATCACTCCCACAGAGACAGGCAGGACAACCTGGTCTGGTTGAACAGTTATTGGGTCAGTCATTTAGATCTAACGGTGGTGTGAACGTCTACACTGGTATGAATGACCGTGGTGACTTCTATATCGGTAACAAGAGAATCTCCTCTAACACTGGTAAGGAAGAGGTGTTTGATACACCAGTACCAACAGTCACTGGTGAAGACGTATTTGTTGTTGGTACAGAGACTGGTGTTGACGTTGTTAACCCACTTGACGCTACTATATCAAGATCCCTCAAGGTTGAGGGTGGAACTCAGAACAATATTCTGTCAGAGTTCAACGGACCAGTTGTATTCACTGAGAAAATTACATCCACATCTGATGAAGGTATTGAGTCCGCTTCACTGTTCCTCCAAGGTGATACGGTTGTATCCAGAAAGTACACTGTAGGACTTGGAACACCCACACTGGCTGGTAACCCTGGTGATGTTGTCTATAACGCTAATCCAGTCAAGGGTGGAACGATTGGATGGACATATACCACTGAGAGTGGTTGGTATCCATTCGGTGCAATCAGCATCAACCAGTATGGTAGTGAGATGTTGTTTGACAAGGTTGGAATTGGAACCACAACTATCACTGATGGTCTAACAGTACAAGTTGGTTCTGGTTCGTCACTGTTCGCTATTGATGGTACTGGTGGTGTTGGTATTGGAACCACAGCCAATGGTATGAAACTGAATGTCGAAGGTGACATTCGTATCGGTGCTGGATTTACAATCTACGGTGATGGTTCAGGTATTACTAACCAAGATAGTATTTGGGCTAAGGGTGGTGGTAACACCTTTGTCTTTACCAAGGACGACGCTGACTTAAAGGTCGCAATTGGTTCTAGTTCTGGGGTATTTGCTCAAGCACATATCGCTGGTACGGCACAAACATCACTTTACTCAGGTAAAGAGTCGAAATTCAATGGTGTTGCTAACTTTGATGGTGGAGCAATCGTCACTGGAGTTCTGACAGCTACTGGAGCATTTGATTTAGATAGCACATCTGGTCAGATTACGGCTGGTGTTGTTACCGCAACTAACATCAAATCTGGAACTGGTTCTACTGTGATGTCACTGACACCTACAGGTGTTGGTATCGGAACCGTAGTTGCAAGGGCTGCACTTGATGTTGAGGGTAGAGCCAGATTTGGTTCTTATCACGAAGTCGCAGCAAATGTCACTAGTTCTTCTGGTATTGTTGTTCTTGACCTGTCTAAGAATCAGACATTCCTCCTCACCACAAGTGAGGCTGTCACTAGATTTGACATCAAAGGTGTTGCCGCAGATTCAACTACAGCATTCACAATCAAGATCCTACAAGGGACTGGACCTTTCGGGGTGGGAATAAATACATTCAGTAACCTAGATTCTGGTTCTTCAGTTCCTGTCTATTGGCCAGGTGGTGTGTTACCAGTGGTAACACCAGTAGCAGGAAGATCAGACATCTATTCATTCATGACATTTGATGGTGGAACCAGTCTTTATGGTGTAATCGGAGGACAGAACTTCTCATGAGTCCTATAAGTATTAATTACTTCAGGACCATTCCTACTGGGCTTCAGTTGAATGGTCCTATTCTTAGTTTTTCAACACAACCAAAAGACGCTCAAGAGACCACTACAGCTGGTGTTGCGACCTTTACTGGTATCGCAACAGTAGCATATGCTGATGGATCATTTCCCTGTAATGGAGATATTTCATTACAGTGGTATTATGATGGACAAAAGATATATGACACTTCGGTAGATCCAACTAGTGATGCAAGTATTGAAACAACTGGAGCTGCATCAACAATAACTTTACATAATATTTCAGCCACAGATAATGGAAAGATTGTATATCTTGAGGCTGATTATAATCCAGTAGGTAAAGAAGCTAATGCACAAAATGATCCGTTTAAGTCGGATGATGCTATTCTATCTTCATTCCCAGAAATTGTAATTAACACTCAACCAGTTGATTCTATTGTTGGTGAGAATGTTGAAACAACATTTACGGTTGATGCTGCGATTGTTCCAAACAGCTTCAACGAAACACTGAATTATCAGTGGCAACTTGATGGTGCTAATCTCTTGGATGGGACACAGGATACTAACGCTACTGTTGGTGGTACTGGTGGTACACTCACTGTAACAAGTGATGCTGGAGATAATTTTCAAATTAACTTTGAAGAGCTTGCATCATTTGATGATTTCGTCACAAATAGAACTTACACAATAACATCTGATGGAGACATCACAACTCGTGTTTATGCAATAGGTGGAGGTGGTGGACGATCAAATGTCAGGAGTGTTTCTGGTGGTCAAGGTGGTGCAGCACAAGGTATCACAACATTTTATGCTGGTGAGACCTATATTTTGAGAGTAGGTGGTGCTGGTGTAAATGCTGGTGCTGGTGGATTCTCTGGAGGTGGCGGCGGTGGCGGAGGTCATGGAGCAGGTGGAGGCGGCGGTGGTTTCACTGGCCTCTTCAAGGACTCTGTATCACAAGCTAACGCCATTATCATCGCTGGTGGTGCTGGTGGTGGTTCTAATGACCCTGCATCAGGTGGACCTGGTGGTGGATTAGAGGGATCAGGTGGATCTAACGGTAGTCGTGGTGGTGGAGGAGGAACACAATCTGCAGGTGGAAGCGCTGGTGGAAGGGATGGTTCACCAGGTGCGAATGGATCTGCACTTCAAGGTGGACCAGGTGCCGCAGGTGGCGGTGGTGGATACTTCGGTGGTGGAGGTGGTCAATTTGTAGGTGGATGTTGTGCTGATGGTGCTGGTGGTGGTGGATCAGGTTATATTTCTCCATCAAGGATCACTAGTGGAGAATTTAGTTCAACAGACTCTAAACCTGGTGGGATACCAAGCGGTGATGGAACATTCAAGATTGCTAGAGTTTCGGCTATTAGAAGAATTAAAGCTACGGCAAGTGGTGTCAACACACCAACTCTGACAATATCTTCAAGTGATTCTGGATTTGCTGGTATAATCAGATGTGTACTGACAGCAACTCAAGTTGAAAATCCAACGGTCATCAGTAATGATGCCAACTTTGTATCTGTCCCACCAAGACAAATGGTCAATTTTGAGGCATATACATTTAATAATCTCTACAAGTCATCTAGTGTTGATGTAGGTGTAACAACTAGTTACACTGTTGATCGTGATACATTTGGAACAGATTACTCTATCATTCAATTCCATGCTCCTGAAAGAGATGTAGAACTTGCTCTTAAGATGTATGGAGCACAAGGTTCTAGTGTTGGTAGTGTTTCTGGTGGAGAAGGTGGTTACTCATCTATCAACTTTACTCTTACACAAAATGTTGAACACACATTGATTGGTATTTCCAACAATTCTGGTGTATTCCTGTATCGTGGGTCAAATCTCATTGCTGTTGTGGGTGCAGGTGGTGATGCTGGACCTGACGATCGAGGTGGATTTGGTGGAGGAGTCAATATTAAAGGTGAAAATGGACCTGGAAACAATGGTGGTAAAGGTGGTGGAGATCTTGCTCCGTCATTGAATGGTCAATTTGGTTCTATTATGGAAGGTACTGGAATCACTGTTCAAAGTGGTGATAGTATTGAGGCAACTCCAAAGGGTGGTAAAACAATTAGTTGTACTAAAGGCAGTTACTGGATTGATCAAGCCATCTCTGCTTGTAGTAACAACAGTTCCAGTCTCATCAAATATGTCAATACCGATGGAACAACAATCACAGATAGTGAAGAGTTAATTAGAGGATTCAAACCAGGTTATACTATTACCGCCACTGAGGGTAAAGGTATTAATAATGGTGGTAACGGTGGCGCTGGTGCTAGTGGTGGAGATGGAGGTGTTAACAGAGAAGGTGGTGGAGGAGGATCAGGTTTTGTTGATGGAAGTATATCTGTTCTCGAAAGCACTCTCGGTGGTAATGTCGGTATCTCCAGTGTTGAGTTCAGTCTGTTCAAGACTGTAACCGTCGTATTCTCACAATTCAAGAACTCTTTTGAGAATGTCTTTGTAGAGTTTGAGTTGGTTTCTGGCAACGGACCATCAGTTATTCAGTTTGGTACAAGAACTGGTGAACAAAAGAAAGGTGATCTGGGAGATGTAATTGCTCAAATTGAAATTGGTTCTGTTTATAGAGTCAAGTCCTTCCAAAATGCCAATTACCTTAACGCTAGTGCTGACGGTACTGAATTTACTGCAGCTGATATAGATTCAAACCCAGGAACTCTGACTATTGGGGCATCTCGCGGTACATTTGATTCACCTAACAAGAGTGACCCTCAAGGTGTCAACGTCACAAACTTCAAAGGTAATACCTTTACTCTTACCTAAATAAATATATAAAACTGAGGGGATAGTGAACCTCTGAACGACTTATGGCTGTAAACAAGAATTTTGTAGTCAAAAATGGAATAGAGGTTGCAACAGATTTAATCTATGCAACCTCTGACCTAGATAAGGTTGGTATTGGTTCTACTATCCCTACCTCCACCCTTGAAGTTGGTGGAGATTTCAAGGCGACTGGGAACTCAACATTAGTTGGGTTTGCAACAGTCCAGGACACCTTTGATGTTGGTGTTGGTGGAACCGTTATTACTGCTGATGTACAAGCAGGAAGAATTGGTTTAAACACAGCAACACCAGGATATAATGTCCACATTTCTAATGTGGGGTCTGGTTCAACTACATTATATGTTGATGGTGGTGATGTAAAGATTGCTGGTGATATCTACGCCGACAATCTTGCTCTTCCAGGTGGTAGTATCACTGTTGATAACTTAACCGTACAGGGTTTTAGTACATTTGTCAATTCACTCAACATTGATGGTGATGTTGACCTGGATGCTAATCTTCATCTTACTGGAGTTAGCACATTTGTTGGTGATATCAGTATTACTGGTAACGTCCTTCAAACTGGTATTATAACTGCCACCGCATTCCACGGTGATGGTTCTAATCTCACTGGTATTGCTACTCAACTGACGGCAACCATCGGAATTAAATCCGAAGGAACAGTTATTGGTTCTGGTATTACACAAATTGATTTCGCATCATCTAATGGATCTGGAATCGCAGTTGATATCCCACCTGCTACTGCAGCGGGAGTTGCAACGGTAACAGTCACAACTGGTATCTCTATCGGGCTCGCTATCGCCCTTGGCGGTTGATAAATATCTCTAACACTTAAAGAACAATGGCAGAATCATTTGTAAATTCACTTACAAGGTCGGCGGGAATTGTCACGACTAGTTCCGCTGGTACTATTGGTGCTAATGCCACTACAATCACGGGTATCTCAACCGCGGCTGTTGGTGTTGGTTACCTAGTTGACACTCAACACTTTCGTGGTGGTGCTAAAGTAAGTGCCATTGGTGTTGGGCAAGTCACGGTAGATAAAACATCAACGAACACAGCTTCAGCTAGTGCTCAAGTTGTGAGGTTCTTAGGACCCACCACTTGTTATACTTCACCGTCAAGTGTTAAATCTGTTTTGATTGGTGGAACATACGCTAACCTGACTAACAACAACATCAACATTTTTGTTGAGGTTAGTTCTGGTTCAACAGCAACCAACATTGCTAATGATATTCCTGTTCCAACGGGAAGTTCATTCGTCATCAGTGATGCTGGTAAGACCATCATGTTGGGTGGTGATGAACTTCGTGTTTATTGTGATACAGAAAATGGTCTTGACGTAACATTGGGTATTCTTCAGGGAGTTAGCTGATGGCTATTAATCACGGTTATATTGGAAGAGCTCCTAGTGACTCAACAGTCACAGTTGCGAGACAGGTATTCAATGTATCTGGAGTTACCACTAATTTTACCTTCGCTTCTGGATATGATGTAGGATACCTTGATGTCTATGTCAACGGTATCAGAATCATTAATGGTACTGATTATGTTGCAACAGATAGTTCTACTATCATCATTCTTAATGGTGGAGCTGCAGACGGTGATGTTATTGAAGCTGTAGCTTATAAAGCATTTAACCTGGGTACATCAGGTAGTGTAGGTGTTTCTTCTGGTGGTGTAACCATTGGAAATGCTCAAACACTGAACTTCATTGGAACTGGTAATACCTTCTCTGTCAATGGTTCGACCATCGATGTTAGTATTTCCAGTGGAACAGCAGCTGTCATGACCGTTGGTGTCAGAGTCGGTACTGCTGTTACATTTAATATTCCAACTTCTAGCACACTTGATGTTGTTGGTAGGTCAAGTACAATCAACGTCCCCGTTTAATCTAAATAAAGGAAAACCAGGAAAATGGCAAACAGATTCCCACTGATTGTTGATAGTTCAGCATTACAAATTAAAGAATTGCCATCAGGTGATAATCTCGACCTGACTGGTAATAATATCACAGGTGTTGTAGATATCACAGCGAGTGGTGATATCTCCATTGGTGGTACGTTGACGTATCAAGATGTCACCAACGTAGACTCAGTTGGTCTTATCACTGCTAGAGAGGGCATCAGTATTGGTGCTGGAAAGAGTGTTGGATCTAATAGTGGAACGGTAATATATTACGGTGATGGTTCAAACCTTTCTGGACTTCCTCAGTCGGGTATTGGTATTCAGACAGCAGGGGCTGTTGGATATGGTGTTACCTTACTGAAGTTTGTAGGAGCTGCTGTATCGGACTTCACAACACCACATAGTGGTATTTCAACACTCACTCTCATCGGTGGCGGTGGAGGTGGTGGAGGAGGTTTCACTACTGAGGCAGCAACTCCATCAAACGCTGTTGTGACTCTGGATCTCACAGGAGCACAAGATCATAAGATAACAGCGACTGGAATTGTCACGGTCACAACCTCTGGTGGAACAGAGGGTGAGTCACACACAGTAAGAATTGTCAATTCTGGTATTGCAACGGTTGGATTTAGTACATACTTCTTATTCCCATCTGGTTCAACACCAGTATTACCAACAGGGACTGGAGACATCAGTCTTATTTCATTCACAGTCAACAGAGTAGGATCAGCAGGAACACAACTCCTGGCTGGTGCATCACTTAACTTCAGCTGAGGAGGCAAGATAAATGGCAGTTAACATTCCTCAGGTAGTCACAGAGGTAAAAGCATCTGGTGCTCAAGTCATCGATGCTAGTTTAAAGTTTGATGGTGCGTCAGTATCAGGATCACCACAGCATTTGAGAAAAATGCTCGGTGGGGGTAATAATAGAACTTGGACCATGTCTTATTGGTTTAAGTATGATGTCGATACTAATGGTAGAAGATATATCAGTACAGGATATGATAGTGACGGTAATACTTATGGATTTTATATCGGAGACAATAGTAGTTTAATAACATTTAATGATACTGGAACTAATGCTCCATCATTCGATGTAAGACCTAAGTCTAAGATAAAGGACAATCAGTGGTATCATCTTGTATTCATTTACGATTCGACTGAGTCTGATACAGCCAACATGATAAAAATTTATATCAATGGTGTTGAGCAAAAACAGTTTACAAACAATACTCGTCCTGCTCAGTTTGCCACTGGCAACATGAATTCAATAGGAAGAGAACTTACTATTGGTTGTTGGGACTATAGTGACGCTGCCGCGGCTGGATTGACTGGAGAAATGGCTCAGTTTTATCATTTAGATGGTCAGGCACTTGGTCCTGAATATTTTGGATATACTGATCTGTTGACAAATACTTGGAAACCTAAGAAGTTCACTGGATCTTTCTCAGGACCTGCTGGTAATATTGGTGATTGGGCGGCAATGACAAAGGGTGGTCATTTTAACACCAATACTCAAAAGTATGAAGCTTTCACTGGTGTAGCTGCTGCAGCGATGACAGCTGCAGCTGGTGCTAATTCATACTATGATTTTGTACCAGACACACCAATCGATGGTATTACACATGTAAGACTTACAGTTCAAAGAGATTCTAGTACTACATCCACAATTGAATTAAATGGTACGGATATTAGTTCCGACTTCAATGCAGGCCAAACCGAGACTGAAACTTATGCTAGAACAGAACTAACAAGACTTAAATGGGGAACTGATAGTAGCAATCAATGGTTTGGACTTCAACTAATTGAGGTCAAAAAAGATGGTGTATTTTATCCTCTTGTCCAGGGTAATGTGAACAGTTTCTATCTTCCTTTTGATGGGAAATCACCAATCCAGGAAGACAAATCTGGTAATGAAATTGTTAGAAGTATCAATAATGTAACGACTTGGAGTTCTTCTTTATCTGCTAGCGATAGTGTGTCAAATGGTGCCCAGGCATTTGATGGCAAACTAACAACTAGAGCCAACACAAATGGTGCTGCAGCAGGTAAAACACTAACATTTGCACCCTCAACACCAATAACCTTTACTAAAAGAATTGAAGTTTATTGTGATCAGGGTAGTTATGTACCAACTGCTACTTGGAACGGTAATGTTGCTTATCCTGGAGGAGATCAATGGGTCACTGTATACAGTGGTTCTGGCGAGATAAGTTCCACTTATCCTTTGGTCATTGATACTCAATCTGCAGCCCAATATGCTACTATAAAGGCAATTGCAGTTGATGGAAAAATTCTTATTGATGGAAAACCCAGCGATGACATTTATCCAGTAAACTTCGGTGGTTCATTAGAAATTAACAATTCGATTGTATCTGGTGCAAGACCCATCTTGAATACTGATGGTAGTGGTAGAACTGGTAGACCTGGAGTATTGGGTAGTGATGTAGGATTTTATGAAACTGTAAGTTCAACATCTGGTGGTGGTAATCCTTATATCTTTGATGGTAGAGGAACTCGACCAGTTCTTAACTTCGTTAGAGGCGCAACATATACCTTTGATTATACATCTGCTACAACTCATCCACTGTTATTTGCCACTCAGCAGGACGCCAACAATAATTCAGAATATACTGATGGAACGAGTATTGTTAGTAATACAATAACTATCACTGTTCCACACAATGCACCCGATCAACTTTGGTATTATTGTGGTAATCATAATGGTATGGGCAATTATATCAATGTCACCACTGATGTAACAAAGGCAGACCCATATGCATGGAAATGTGTCTTTGCTTCCCCAGGAACCGATACCAGGGAAGTTTCTAGTGAAATAAATTGTAATTCTACCGAAAAAGTAATTACTAATAATGGCACTATGGTGACTAATGCCAGCAACATGGGTCCACTTAATTTTTATGATAGAAGTTTTTATTATGATGTATCTGATGACTTCCTATCAACTCCAGACCATGCTGATTTTAGTCTTGGAACTAGTGATTTTACTATGGAGTGTTGGGCAAGACCTAGGACTTATCCTGGAACTTATGGTATGTTGCTCACTCAATATACTTCTAGTGGGAGTAGTTCCTCAACCTTCTGGAATTTGACCAATGGATCCCATAACTGTTATTTCTATGATGGCAGCAGTGCTTTCGTAATGACTGATCCAATAAATGCCACACTTCCACCTAATAAGTGGCATCATCTTGCCGTTTCGAGAGAAGGTGATGTATTCAGATTGTTTACAAATGGAAAATTAGTTAAGGAAGAAACCCATGCTGGGTGGACTATGAATAATAGCGCTGGTAGATTGACTATTGGTGCCGATCATGATGATAACTATCACTTCAACGGTGAGATTCAAGATGCCCGTATGTATAACGGAGTAGCAAAATACACTGGTGATTTTGTACTTCCATCAGTATCCCCAGATGTTTATACAGAAACTCCATCAGGTGCTACTAGTAAATCACATCTCACAAAGGTTACTGACGGTGCTGTTGCTTTCCCAGCATTCCCTACTATAAATTATCCCATAAATTTTGGTGATGAAATCAGAACCACTGGACCTGGTACTTTAGCTGCAAGTTCTAATTGGTGTGCAGAATGTTATATTTACTGTACTGGTAATACTAGTGGAACTTATAGAATCATAAGTGCTAATGAACGCACAAACACAAGTGAATACTGGTATATCAGATATAGAAATGGTGATATTGTATTCCACAGTGGAAATATATCTGGCGGAACCACAGCTGCCACTTTTAATAGATGGACACATGTTGCGATGACCAAAGACAATAACACTGTTCGTGGTTTCATCGATGGTAAAAAGGTTTGGCAGGCAACTGATAGTTCATCAACCGATATCACTACACTGGTTATTGGTGGGGGTTATGGTTCTGAGTTTTGGGATGGATACATCTCCAATGCAAGATTCGTAAATGGTTCTACTGTTTATACTCATGATTTCACACCATCAACATCACCACTGACCAATATAACTAACACATTTTTTCTGGGTTGTCAGTCACCTACAGAGAGACAGGACAATTTCGTCAGAATGTTCAAATCATCCACTCTCTACACTACGAAAGCAGATATTCTTGCTAACGCACAAGAGCTGGACGATGGTGAGAGAGTAGATGATGAATATTGGTATCTTGTCCCAACGGGAAATGAACCAATCGATGGAGCCAACAGAAAGGCATTCACTGTCAACCCAAACTTTTCTACACAAACCATGTTTTACTGGTACAATAGTGCCACCTCAGCTTGGGTCGCAGTGCTTGGAGGTTATAATAATAGTGATTATCAATGGACTAATTCATATACAGGATTTAGTTATCAATCTAATGATGATCCCCTCACATACTCAATTTATCCATCAAGAGATTTTATTGTAGGAGCTGTGAATGGTTCTTCTTCTCCATCAACTCTGAATGGAACTGTTCCTAAGAGATTAAAATATTATTCATTCGATTGTGCAGTAAAACCTGGTACAGTTCATGGATTTGCAAATGTAACATCACTTAACTCAAGTCCATTCAACACTGATATCAACACAGTTCGTGGGCAAGAGACTACTTATCCAACCATGAACCCTCGTGCCAAAAACTCCTCTATTACCTTAGAGGATGGAAATCTCCGTATCACTCAAACTGATAGTCATGGACAAAAGAAAATCGTTCATTCAACTGCTAGAATTCCTCGTGGTGGTAAGTGGTTCGTAGAGTGGACTTGTGAAGGTGGAGCTGGAGCATCTACTCTTGGAATTGGAAAAGGGTCCATGGTAGATTGGAGAGGAGGTGACACTCAGATTGGAGGATCTGGTGATACCTATAGTTGGGGTTATGAAGTTAATGGTAATTTATTCCATAATGGTAACTATGGTGGTAGTTACCCAGCATCGGATACCAATGATGTCATTGGAATGACGATTGATACAACCCTCTCTCAATTCAAACTACAGTTTTATAAGAATGGTGTTCTTATTAGGAATGCTAATGGAGATGAATGTGGATACACTGATATCCCCTCGGATGATTATGTTGTGATGATGTCACACCATACACCAAATTATGATATTAAAGTGAACTTTGGACAAAATCCGTTTAAGTTCCCACCACCTGATGGTTTCCAACCAATAAGTAATTTATCAGCTATACCAGAAACTGTGATTACTAGTCCTGATAAGTATGTCGGTGTAACTACATTCCAAGCTCCTGGGTCAGAACCTGTAAGATTTGATGTTTTCAACTTCCAACCTGATCTTTTGATAGGTAAGTCAAGAACTCATACTTATAATTTTGAATGGGTTGATAGTGTAACAGGAGGAGCATGGTTGAAGTTGAGTAATAGCGCTGGTACAGCTACAGAATATTCTTCCAATCCTCCAATTCGATCTTTTAACTACAATGGTTTCACAGCTAGTACAAACTTCTCTGTCCTTTACAACAGTGGGGATAATCCCCAGAGTGTAGTTTGGGGATTTAAAGCTGGTGGAAACAAAAACACATTTAATATTGATGATATAGGTTATGCGAGTGCCGCTGATGCTAAGATGAGTGTTGGTTCTCTCAATAGTGATGGATACAACACTGGTGCAATATGGAGTAATGATGTTTCGGGAACTGTATATCCTGGTCAAACTGCATCAAGACTTTTTGATGGAGATACATCAACAGGATTGATTCCTAATAGTGGAACAGGTTCTCTTGCCTGGACTACCACAGCATTTCCATCTATATCAAAATTAAGAATTTATGGATACTCCTATTCAGGAGTTGCTGGTGGTATTCGAGTAAACGGTCGTGATTATACTAGCCTGTTCAATACTGGTAGTAATTATAGTAGTAAATCCAAATGGGTGGAAATTCCAGAGACATTCCTTTCGAGAATTGAATGGACTATCGATAGCGGTGGCATTGAAGGTGGACACCTAGGAGCTATTGAAGTTGATGGAAAAATACTTGTTGATAGTAGTGGTGTAACACCACCAGATCTTCCATCACTCGCTGCAACTGGTTCTTCTGTTGGAACTAAACAAGGTTTCAGTATTGTTAAGTATAACGGACATTCTTCGGGATCTAACTGTACCGTAGCTCACGGCCTCTCACAAAAACCTGATTTTATGGTTATAAAGTGTTTAGATACAGGACACAACTGGACCATATGGCACAAAGATCTAACTCAAAATGGTGCTACACCTGCTGTTCAACCAGGAAATCAATATATAGAATTTACCTACTCAGGTACATCGACTGGTGCTACTCGTTGGAATAGACAAACACCAACTGATCATGTGTTCCATCTTGGAACCGAAGGATCTATTAATCAAGGTGGCCAACCACACATAGCATATTTGTGGCACGATGTCCCTGGACTACAAAAATTTGGAATGTACAAGGGTGTGGGTGGTACTGCCACTGGCCAATACATAAATTGTGGTTTCCGTCCAGCAATAGTATGGGTGAAAGATATGAATGATGGTAATTCAAATTCTCACTGGTGTGTATATGATAACCTTAGACCTGGATATAATCCATCAACTGCCCAAAATAGATTACATTTGGAGGAAAATGTTATAGAGGATACAGACAGAGTTGGTAGTGGTAATGGAATTGATATTCTATCTGACGGTTTTAAAATTGAATCAGATAATTGGTATGAAACTAACGTGTCTACAGGATATTATCTCTACTGTGCCTGGGCTCATATGCCAACAATCAATTTGTATGGTGGACAAGCCAACGCTAGATGACATAAATAACAAAAAGAACAAAATAGTGCCTCATGGCTATATCAAACGCTGTAAACCTAGCTAGCATAGCCTCTGACGATACTCTAACAGTTGATACCTCTAATGACAGAGTCGGTGTTGGCAGTACGACTCCCACAGAGAGCTTGGATGTTGTTGGTGTTGTTAGTGCAACTTCATTCTTTGGTGATGGGTCGAGTCTGACTGGGATCATAGCTGGTGCTACTCTGAGTGCAGGGTCTGGGGACCAAAGAGTTGTATTGACTGGACAAACGTCTGGGTCAATGACAGCCGCAGCGACAGATGCAGAACTGACTTATAATTCTGGAACAAATACACTATCAGCCACTACTTTCAGTGGTAGTTTAACTGGAGATGTTGCAGGAAATGTAACTGGAACAGCAGCCACATTCAGTGGAAATGTTTCGGTTGGTGGTGTATTGACCTATCAGGATGTTACTAACGTCGATTCTATTGGTGTAGTTACAGCAAGGTCTGGTGTTAGTATTGGTGCTGGACAGAGTGTTGGTTCTAATAGTGGTACGGTAACATACTATGGTGATGGTCAGTATTTGACTGGTATTTCAGCTGGTATCTCAACAACAGCATCATCACCATCAGCAAACACAGTAATCTTACTTGACCTGAGTTCAGCACAACATCACGAACTCACATTGACAGCAGGCATTACAACAATCTCATGTCAGAATGGTACATTTGGTGACTCACACTCGGTTGTATTGGTTCAACCATCATCAGGTATCGCTACTGTAGGATTCAGTACATACTTCTTATTCCCATCTGGTGCGACACCATCAATGTCAGAGGGTAATGGAAAGATTGACTTACTTTCCTTTGTAGTTAGAAAAGTCGGAGCAGCAGGAACAGAGTTACTGGCATCAGCTGGTCTCAACTATCAGTGAGGATAAGGTAACATGGGAGTAGCAATTCCAGGAGTAACAGGACTCCTTCACCAACCTACTGGTCAAGTTATTGATGGTAGTTTGAAGTTTGATAGTAGTAAGAAAAATTATCTAACAAGAACTCCAGGTACTGCAGGTAGTAGTAGAATCTTCACATTTAGTACTTGGACAAAAGGTCTTGGTAATGGAACATTTTTCTGTAACGGTGTAGCTGGCAGTGGCGACAACGGACTTTATATTATGATTACTAATGACAGTTTTTATGTTGGCACATGGACTACTAGTTGGCAGTGGTATGTTGATACCAATCGTCTTTTCCGTGATGATGGGTG
>MDTA01093299.1_pt1 | contig 21462 bp, 23 predicted proteins | sample 811151 | NCBI WGS metagenome assembly MDTA01 (sample SAMN05326648, study PRJNA326480) | marine metagenome | isolation source: seawater | place: Indian Ocean: South | collected 2010 | reverse complement strand
TGACCTATCCGTCCATGTGTTACCGGACCTATCTGTCCATGTGTTACCGGACCTATCTGTCCATGTATTGGCAGACCTATCCGTCCACGTGTTACCTGACCTATCATCCCATGTGTTACCTGACCTATCTGTCCATGTATTGGCAGACCTATCTGTCCATGTATTGGCAGACCTATCATTCCACGTGTTACCAGACCTATCCGTCCATGTATTGGCAGACCTATCTGTCCATGTGTTACCAGCACTTGTAAATACACCATTAGCTGCTGCTTCACAAGCAGCCTGGTCGTTGGTATTGTCACCTGCTGAAATACATGCTCCATCCGCAACACAAGCATTTTCATCGTTGATGTAACCACCATTTTCCAATGCATCGCCATTGGCATCGCGACATTCACCACATGTACCTGCCGCAGCATGTACTCCATCAGTGCATATCAATCCATCCAAGTTACCTGTTGTTAATGGTTCAACAATCAATTTAGAACCAGGGAAATGCAAATTAGCTTCACTACCACTTACTATGGTGACTCTTACATCTCCTTCTTCACCAGCAGCTGCTTGAGCATCTGTAGCTTCTACCTGGAAAATTTTACCAGTTACCAAATTAGCACCAGCGAATTCAACACGGTAATCCAAACCCTGAGCAGCAGAACCAGTAGCCTCTAATAGAGTTTGTGCTGATGCATGATTAGCATAAGTATCAGCATTAGGGTGGTTAGAGTAATCTGCTCGAACGTGTCTACCTCTATATTTAGCTCCTGTCAATGCTCCCATATTAGCGACGGTAATTTTATAACTATCAATTTGTTTATAACATTCCCTATTATCAAGATTAGTCGCTTCATCCACACCGGTAACGAAATGATAACCCGGTTCACCTACAACTGCTGCTGTATTTGAACAACTTCCAGCATTATTAGTTCCTTGTCCGTTGTTGTCGATATCATCAGTAGCACATACTGTAACCGCAGTAGTGTCTTTTTGACATTCCAACCCAACAACGTCATAACCAGCTGCACATTCTAATGCGGGGTTTGCTTGTTCACAAGTTGCAAATGGAATAGTATGTGGTGTACATCTATCTTGTGCAATGACAATAAGACTTTCGTCACATTCATCATTTACATAAGCTCCATGACCTGGACGGCAACATTCAGCTAAAACCTGAGTACAAGTAGTTGCTTCGGCCTCCTCTTCTTCATCACTTCCAGGAGTCACATCACAACCATCTCCACCATCATTAACCGCACACGAACCTTGTCCAGTAGCCAATTGACATTCTACTACATCACAGCTAGTATTAGCATCATCGTCTTCATTAAATGTTAGATGGGATGTAAAGGCTACTTGTGGACACCTGCTAGTACCGTCGTCCTCGACAATAGGTGCCAAACCATCAGCACATGAAGATGCTGTAGCAACAGATGCAATACATTTACTACCATCCTGTGGAACACCATCACAATGATAAGGACTGTAACCAACGGTGCCAGCAGCACCTGCACGTGCTTGACTACCACATGCATTTTGTCCTGGGAATGCTGTTTCACCTGCTCCACATTGAAGGTCTACATGAGCTGTTACACAAAACCTTTCATTTGGCTCTAATGACGTAGTAAGTGCATTGCCCTGACCGTCGTCAATATTACCGCATGAAGGTCCATTACATCCTGCTGCTACACATCCTGCTTGTGTTCTAGTTCTATAAGGTTCACCACCTGCATCCGTGCCAGTTTTTGTACATATCGCATGTGACCCAGATTGACCACTAGTTTCACAAGCTTGTTGTGTACTATATCTCAACGTACCAGTTCCGGCAGCTTCTTTACAATATCCAGGGATAAAAGTATTTTTTGGAACTGTGTATTCAGCATCAGTAACATACCTCTCGCACGCGCCTGGTAGATTCAAATCATTTCCAGGCAAATCCAAATGGTTCAACAAACTAGCACAATATTTGGTTTGAAAAGGTATATCTTCACCAGCGCCGCTTGTTGCATCACTAAACAATTTTTCTACAGTTGTTTGATGATGTTTAGCAGCTACCAATAAGGTTTCACATATTGCTCTAACTTTAGAATTCTTCAAACAGGCAACTTTAGCCGCTCCAGCCGCCGTTAAAACCGCACTATTTATAGAATTAGAACCCGTGACCTCCTGTTGATATTGCGCTTCGCACTGTTCAGCAGTTTTAAGAGCATTAATCTTATTCACTATTTCTGCTTGAGTGTCTAAGCGCCTTCTCGTATTCAAACGTCTAGGAATACGAAGTCTAGAATTCTTAATTTCAGGCTGTTGGAGACTCAAAGTAGTAGAAAATGGGTTTCCATTAGCTCCAGATTTAACTTCGCTGAGGCTTCTTTTACCCGCTTTTCTAGTATTTTGAATATATCTCTGAACAATAGGTGATGCGTCGGAAACACAAACCATTGTAATTAAGAAAATCGCAATAAATTTATTCATCATGTTATATACTTTAGGGATAAGTTATATATACTGTAGTTTTTTGAAAATAAGAAATTAATGTAAGTCGTTTTTAATATTATTCCATAAGTCTTCGCTCACAGATTCAACATCTGTCGGTTGCATCCTTAATTCATCTCTAACGTAGTGATAGACAAACTGAACAATAGTTATTAGCGCTTGTTTACTCTCTTCAGAATTTGATAAAATTGTTTCATTTCCAAATGGATTTTTAACGTTAATACCTTTAGTGTGAATTTCATCTATTATGCTTCTGATTTCTTTCATCAATTTATCTTTTGGTATGGATTTTGAACCCGTTTGGTTCATTCCATATACTCCCCATCCGTCGTATTTATCGTCTGTCATTTGAGTCTGTTGAACGACTCGTTGTCTTTTGTTTCTCCTAGTAACCGGTTTCGTTAATCTCGTAGCTTTCTGCTGCTTTTGTTTATAAAATTCATCAGGAACGTAAGGCAATACAACGTGTATAGAATCTGTAAGTTGTAATTTAATTCTATTTTCAGGTGGTATTGAACCTAAATGTATTTTGGGGAAACATTGTGAATACAATCTTTTTGGTAATACAGACCATTGTTTATCAACTCCATATAGTTTATGTGAAAATACATCATCACGTTTATCTTTATAAACTATTTTTGTAATAAACACATTAGAAGGTGATATATATTTTTTCAAGTTTCTCGCTTTAGTTGACACCGTTAATTGTTTACCAGGATAAACTACCGTTTCTGTAAAATCTTGTGTTCCGTCTATCTCAATGCCATAATAGGTTGAGAATTGGTCTTGACCGAGCGTGGGCAACGAAAATTCTGTCATGTTTAGTTTAAAATATAATGCTAAGTATATATAGTACGAATAGGAAGAGAATATTCTGGATGTTTTATAATTTTCGTGAATAAAGTATAAATTCATATTCATCATGCCTAGAGTAAAAAAATCCCAAATGTCATCCACCTTAAATTTAGCCCATGACGGACAACACCGTTGGGCATGGTCTTCTTATTCAAGGATTAAGGAAGCCGATTGTACCGGTACCGTACAACATATGGTTTGTAGAATACCGCGCGATGCTTTTCGTCAGTCAGCTATGACATTTGGCGAAATAAAACAGTCTTCAGCTATCGCTAGATACTGGAGCATGTCATTACAATTGTTTTTGGAAACATGTAGACAAGTACAAAAAGCTCCTTTAACTTCTCCGGATATAGAGAGTCGTATTGAAAATCCAGTATTTCAAAAAGTATATTTGGAATGGATTCCATCTGAACACGATGTTGAAAAAGCGTGTGAGTATCGTATCCATGCTTTTCTATTTACGGATGCCATGACATATGGTGGTAAATTACAACAAATATTGAATGATAATACAACTCTACATGAGGATAATTTATCACGCTCTGGTAATTCTAGAAAACCAGACCCATTGGCAGCATTACAAGACCATCAAACGTTCAAAAGAGTTACTAAAGAAGTATACTTTAGGAATGTATGTGGCCTAGCATGTGGTCATAGACGTATTGAGAATAATCTTGATTCGGTAAATCATCCAAAAACTTCGTTGGATATGGCATCTAATATGGCTAATCCATTGTCTATATGGAGTTTAAAACATGCATGTGCGAATTGTAAAAACCCTCAATACAGAGATGATGAAGCTCACATTGTGAATGGTAAATTTCATTTCCTCGATACAAAACGAATTATAAGATTATCGAATGGTCAATTATTTACTAAAACATTTTTAGGTAAATTTTTACCTGATTATCAAGGCTTTATCGATAGTCATATCAAACCAACTAAGCATGTAGCTATTGCACCAGGGTTGAATCCTAAAGATTTAGATGATGATATACCTGTAAACAATAAAGATGCACCTGTTCGTACTGATGATGACCGTCTAGATATGAATGTATTCGGCGAGAATGACATTTCAACACTTACAGAACAAGAACAACAGCGTATTGATGCGTTCTCATCACGTTCTGATTTCGCATTGATGGCTGAAATGGCAGAAAATTATTATATTGGTAATGTCCAGGAGCATGAGAATACTAGTTTATTCCAGAAAAAATATGATGCTTATAAGAATTATATTATGGCAGAACTTAAAGCTAGATGTCTCAATCCTGATGCCAATATATCTGAAAAAGGTAAAGTTATTTTAAGATGGATGGAAAAGAGAAACCCACCTTCTTATAAAAAATTCTATCGTTATGATAGAACACTATCGTTGTTTGCTAATCGTGTGATAAAAATAATGGAAGAAGCTGAGCAATATTTTTTAATCTCAACAGCACATCGTGAATTTTATCAGGTGATGCATGCTAGATTAGATGCATATCGTCGTGATTTCGGACTTCACCTTAATATATTCCAAACTGGTGAAGGTGCTACATCTAAGAGTTTTCTTTTTGATTTGATGAAAATATGTAGTATAGCTGGTTCTATTGACCAACTTACATACGAAACGGCAAAAGCTAATGCTGTAGATGGTAATCGTAATGATACTATTACAGTATGTCACGAAGCACCGCCTGGAATGTTCAGAGCTTCTCGTAACCGCAATATGGATTCTTCAGCAGAAGCAATGTTTAAAGAACGTTTAACTTCACAACATGTTTCGTGTAAGACTTTCTATATGGACGAAGCAACGGGCAAACGTTCCCAACGTACAACTAAATCAGAATGTATTGGCGTATGGTTCGGTGCAACAAATGACCCTCCTGATGAAGTGGAAGAAGCCCTTAAAACTCGTTTTCATTGGGGTAATTTCGAAAAGATTAAACGTGCCAACAAGGATATAGACGATTGTATCAACGGTGAGCGTGCTTTATCGCGTAAAGATAGGTTATCTCGTGAAGAAGTAAAGCTCGAATGGCAAGAAGAACAAGCACGTGTCTTTTTAATTGAGAAAATGATTTGGTGTAAGGCAATTAAAGATGTAGAAATGGGTGCTTTTTACATTATTAAACAAAAATTCAAAAAGAATTACGATGGTAAATCTGTACGCGAAGCTGAAACTCGTGACTGGCAACGCGTATTCATATTTGCTCGTATTCAAGCTATATGCACAGCGTTGGCTGCTGTATTTCAAGTTCCAGATGGTGCTTATTATGGCCAACCATTCGAAGAAGAGCAACTACTAGCTGTAGAACCTTATTTGGTTTGTACAGAAGAAATGGTTTTCTTTACTCTTACAATGATGGATAGTCAATTTCTACACCCAGCTGAGCATAAGATATTAAGGAAATTATATCATGACCAGACTAAATCATCTGAACTACGGTTTGGCAATCCTAAACCAGAAGATAATGACTCTGGTACAATTGATTACAATTATGTAAAAATATTGGGCCAGGTTAGTACAATATCAACAAGTATTCAAGGTATTATGAGTGGTCAAGAAGGTAAAACTTCTATTCATAATATTAAAGCGTATTTGTTGGAGTTGTGTAAATCAACTATCAAGTCAAAAGAACATGTTGTTAATTCAACAGACCCAAAATTATGGCCAGAAATAGATAATTCTTCACGTGAGAAAAGAATGACAGCAGCATTTTCAACTGGCGATGCTATGTATATCCATGTTAAATTGTTGAAGGAACATCAACATGCTGTATATGACCCTGTATTGGATACAATAAACAAGCTTCAGCATTCTTATCAACGTCCTAAAAAATGTCTAGTTGCTAGGAGATATTTTTTCAAGGGTAAAGTTTTACAAGAAAAACAATTTTACATATTCAATACAATACAACGTCAGGCTTTAGCGCATAAATACGATGACGATGGTGTATGTTCCAATGCAATTAAATACATCAATGTATTGCATAATTCTCGAGCTTCTAAACAAATTTTATGTATGGAGGATGATAGTGATGACGAGGAGGATGCAACTAGAACTCAAGAAGAAATATTGATTAATATGGACATTGACGATTGGGCATTTAATAAGCGTGAAACTGATTTAGGTGGTCCTTGTAATATGAAAACCCTAGATGAATTAGGCATACGTACTGATAAGAAACAAATTTCTTATCCAGAAGGATTGTGTACTAAGATTAAAAAGCGTGATGAGATAGAGCAAGCAAAAATAAACAAGAAAAAAGATGAACAGCGTTTATCTGGTAACAAGAGAAAAGCTTTAGATGACGCTGTTGGCCAACCTTCACCGATTAGACCTTATACTGGTACTTATTGAAAATGGTTAAATATTTTATTTAATTTAGCTGAATAATGTGGCATAGTAGTGTCATTTTTAGACAAAAATTTATTTGCGATATGTGATATCATACGCGTATAGCCAACATTAGGAACTTCTTGATTTGGAATGGTAGCACATAAAATCATATTAAAATCACTACAATCAAAAGTTTCGCGAATGAATTTATACCAACCATGAGACCTTACTAACGTTATTGGTTTCAGTGAGTTATATACATATAAAATATTACTAATTCTATATTTAATACCCATTAACAAGTGTTGTGTTATCATAGTATTCAATGCTACCCATAGTGTTACTATTGTTGGATTATTTTTACCTATTGTTTTAGTATAACGTTGTATCTGGTTTTCGAGTACAACGTCATTTTTGAAGCCATTTGTGATTAAATATTGCGTTGTATCTTGAGCATCCATACCAGATAACAATATTATATGGAGAGACATCGGATTTATTAACCAGAATAACGATCGTATATATAGATTATAAATTTAATCAAGATGCCTAAAGTCAATCCCCCAATCTTGAAGCCAAAAAGGAAAAAGAAGAAAAAAGTATTAGTGGATGTAAATCAACTTAAAGCATTTAGTAAGAAACGTATAGAAGGTGAATATGATAAAACGCCTCCTTTCTTTTTACAAAATGTAGTTGCAACGTTTAACATTGGCATTGAAAGAGTAGATTTACGGGATTTGGCGCTAACACGTCCATTTATAGAATACAACCCTCATAAATTCGCAGCGGCCACTATGCGAATAGCAGAGCCTAGGACCACAGCACTAGCCTTCGCATCTGGTAATATGGTTTGTACTGGGGCTAAAAATGAAGCCTTAAGTAGGCTAGCTTCCAGAAAGTATGTTAGATTACTTCAGAAACACGATGTACCTGTATCATTCCGTGACTTTAAAATACAGAATATTGTGGCTGCTACAAATGTAAACAGAACTATCAAATTAAATGAGTTGGCTCAAGCATATGGTCCATATGTTTCATATGAACCTGATTTGTTCCCTGGTTTGGTGTTTAGAACGACAGCACCTAAGTTAGTATTTCTAATTTTCAGGTCAGGTAAAGTTGTTATAACAGGAGCTAAAAAGAGAGAACAAATTGCTCATACATATGATAAATTGTATCAAAATGTAATTAAACATTTCTTCGATACTATAGGAAGTTCAAGTAGTAGTTCAGAGTATAGAACTCAGTTAAGAAGAAATGTACACCCTCCAAATTTCTTCGATAAAATTTAAACTATGTAAGGATTAATAATATAATAAATGTTGTTCTTTATTGTATGCGCTGCTGTCTTTGTTTGTTATTACTTGTGTATGTGTGAGTGTGAAACCATTAAAAAAGAGGAGGATGAAATATTAAAATCTGCTGGTAGGTATTAAATATAAAATATAGGTACATAAGTATTAATGTGAACAATAAATGGATTGGATGGCCATAGGTGGAATATTTCTATATATTGTTATTGCATTTTTATTTTGTGGACTTATGATATATGGGTGTGTAAAAGAACACGTTGCAGAAGCTGGAACAGAGTACGAGAGATTGATGTCAAATAAACCTGTAGAGTTGAATGAGATAGTCCCTGACGATTTAATAAAAGATGATAGACCTATAACTAATTTATAATTTTATTTTTTAGTAAAAAACTCGTGTACCATTTGAGCTATGACTCTAGGATTACTGTTAATTTCGTGTACCGCTTTATTAAACCACGGTTCATTAGAAGGTGGATACCACGTTTTGTGTGATTCAGAGAATTTTTTAGTCATATCTCTAAACCCGTTTAATCCTAATGTTTGTACTGCTTGAATAGCATTAGGATTTGTTTCTTTAAGCCGTTGTATGACCATATACGCACCAGAAGGTGAATTCAGCACAATTGGTTGCACTATTTCCGTTGCCGTTAATGGTGCTCGTGGTTCTGTTTCAACCTTTTCTTGTTCAACAGGTTCATTTAATGCTATAGGTATTTTTTCACCTGGATGTGTATCTTTAAACCATTTTACCCACTTATCAACGGTTTCATCTCTAGCTTCTATACATTTTTCTAAGTATAGTATTCTTTCAGCGTTTAATGAAATTAGCTGTTGCATTTCTTGTGTGGTAAGTTTATTCATTTTCCCTGAATTCAATTTCATCCGTTGATAATCTTTATATAAAGTTTCCATTGGTTTGTTTGATTTTAAATGACGTACTCTACGCCATGCTGAATATCTTGTATGATATTCATCTAATTTTTCTTGTATACAAGTTTCTGTCCAATCTGTCAACGATTCAAACGTTCTAGTTCTGAAAATTTGAATACCAACTTTTCCCGGAGCCTCCCACAATACATTATGTATTAAACCAGCATTTGTAATATTAGCAGAAAATTTATGCTTTTTAAAAGTGAAAAAAATTTTATCACCTTCTTTTAAATCAACTGGTGATTGTATTATATTTAGAAGACGTCGAGCCATTTGTTATATCAACTTAATACAAAAAAGAATCCACATATTCTCAACATATTCGTATATATTATATTATGTTAATATTAGTATGTCATGTTGTATATGTTACGAGGATGCTGAAAAGTGTTTAGATTGTGGGCATATAGTTTGTAGGAAATGTACATTAGATTATGTAAATACTTTATGGAAACAGGGTGATATGTGTTTAAAATGTCCGTTATGTAGGGAAGAATTAAATTTAAAATGTATAATATCTAATGGAACACCTATTTTTAAATATGATGGGAAAATATTTTTTACCATTTCAGCTTTTGGTGTTCTTGAAATGCTTCCTGACGGTTGGGTTCCAAAGGAGTGGGAGCGAGTAGGCCCTTCGAAACGGCTGACACGGGTCGTTGAAGCCGTAGTACGACCGATACTGTCCTTACACCATTCTTCTTACGACAAACAGGCACAAGAATCAATATAATAAAAATTAATGAGATACCTAGTCCAGCAACCCACGCTAGCCAAAAATCTTCGGGTATCAATTCAGACTCGTTAAACCATAATATTATTATATATATTGCCGTGATTCCAGTTGAATAACTAAACATAGTTAAATGTTCTAACAATTCTCTTTTTAATTTAATTCTTTTTTCATTTGTTTCAGTTTTCTCATCTCCTTTATTAAAATATAATGATATCATTACTAGAACAGTAACTTTAGGCATATTTGATAATACACCTGCCCAATTTGGATGGCCAACATCTGCTAACCATGCTGGTATTATAGTAAATATAAACGTACCAACTATTGCTCCTAGCAATAAATTTATTTCTTTTTGTGTCAGTGAAGTTTCTACCCTCTGACAACATTTTTTTATATATTCGAAAAGATGGCTTATTTTAAATGTAACAACATTGGATTCGAATACTAAATCTGGCGATGTTATGACTGTATACATTATCAACCCCATACCAAACAGACCTAATATTAACACCCATAATTTATTTGCTGATGTTTCTACCAATAATACTATAGTAGCCCCAGCTACTACAGATATTATAGATATAAGTAGTATCATGGTATCTTTTTGACCTTCGTCTGGGCCATCAGAGTTGTTATTGGTTAAAAATGTATTAATCATCAACCCAAACGAAAATATAAAAAAACCGGATGATAATGTTGAACCAAATGCGCATGTTAACATACGTTCTAATTGGTCAGGCGTATTCATATAAGTCAATGCCATGGTGGTTGCTAGTGAAGCTGGTAACCATGTTATAGCTTGACCACGCTTTCCTGATTCGTTTATAATTAGTATTAGAAAACATACAACTACGGAACCAATAGTTGCTGTTATAATAGCAGTAATCCACTTCTCTTCGTCCATAGACTATATAGTCTATATATTGCTTTTTATACTGTATGCCACAACAACTTCAAATGTTGAATGGTACTTTAGAAAGAAGAATAGATAATATGGAAACAGGATTACAACAACTGGACGAAAAGATAAGCACAATTGATAAAAAGGTAGACCATTTAGGTAATGTTCAAATGGAGATGTTTGATAACCAAAATGAATTGGGCGAAACGATGAAAAGAGGTCAACAAGACCTTCAAGACCAGTTGCATAAATGGCAAGGTGATATTAGAAAAGAAATGTTACAAAAAGGAGCTTGGCATTACTATACTATGGGTTGTTTGTTAATAAGTTGGTTCATATTTATGTTATATTGGTTATTACACGCTTAAAACCCAGAAGTAGGGTCCAATGGTTCTGACCAGTTAGGTGGGTCACTAGAAGTGAAAGGTCCTGTACTTTTTGCAGAATGTTCAATTCTAGCATCGGTTATAAAAGCTACATATTCAGCCAACCCGCAAGCGTTGACACCTCTCTTAAGGTTAAAATACCCTGCTTCACCCCAATCAGTCCCCCATGAATTTTTGACTATCCAATAATCTGGAGTGTATCCAACAATGGCAACAGCATGGTCAATATCGGTGCTGCATAAACTTTCATCGAAAATACCACCTATATAATTATTTATGGCGTCATTGTTAGTATCTATACCAATTGTAATTGGCCCATATTTATATAATAAATGTTGAATTTTATCTTCAATGTTGTTATTTTCTTGTCTTCCTGTATCTTCGTATCCCAAAATTGTTAAATGACTAGGTGCCAAATTATTAGAGCATTGACCGTTGTACATATCAGCATATTCCATTTTAAATGACATTGCGTGATTCATACCATATTCATAAACGTATTCCATTAAACCACCGTTGCATCCAGTATTTGGAGCATTATTTACAGATGTACATTCTGTAAATTCTTTAGTAGAAAACTTAGGCGGTGCTCTTTTGAATTGACGTAAATGGGCATACCAATATTCAACAGCAGCTGCCGCGGCATATGCGAAACAGTTACCACAAGCTCCCTGGTCCAATGGCTCAGAAACACGATGTTCATATCTTAAATCATATGAATCCGGCGAATGTGAATCAGATAATTTAGGTAAAACATACCGTCTTTTATTACTCTTTAATTTTTTATGATTTGATAAAATACTATTTGTTTTAAATTCATTAGGTAATGTATCAGACCTAGATGTTAATCCAAACCCTTTACCCAATGTTCCAGCGCGTTCAATACGTTTTTTACGTTCTAAAAATTCATCGTGGTGTTGATATTCTTTAGAATAATGTTCCATGTAATCACACAAAGCCGTAGATTCGCCATTTTTACGACAATCGTGATGTGTGAACAACGCCGAAACTGATGTTAATAAAATGAATCCGATTATTAAACGCATATTCTTTACTACTAATACATCCTCATATATAGTATCAAAACAACGGATGACAAGTATACCTACAACTGATTTCGATAATTTGGCAAAATATGTTCCTAATGGAGATGCATATATTGTATTATGTACTAATATCCCATGGTCCGCCCATCACGATGGTACCGTTATATTAGGTAAAGGCTACGACGGACATATATTTTTGAAGATAAATTGTCATCGGAATCCTGAAATATATTATATTGGAGATGCTACTGGTATAGAAGCTCCCGTTTTTTTAAAATCATTTAGGGAAAGTAAAGAAGTAATTAAAATAGATTTAAATATGTCCCAATTAGTCAACGTTGCTATGCGTAGGATACAAACCCAGTTAATGGACTCAGAAATACCTGAGGTTTCAACGATAGACAATGAACATTTAGCCCAGCGATTGATAAAATATGTGGTTTTACAAGATAATAATCTCGAGGGTTGGATTCATATGGAACAATGTAGAGTGAAAAAATTACTAGAACATTACGAATTTGACAATGTTCAACTTATATATCCAATGGTTAAAACAAAAGAAAATTGGCCAGATGAAATAGTGTTAGGTTATAATAAATTAAGTCCAGTGTGTGTTCCAAATATAGATATTTTTAAATGGATACATGACACTGTAAATAATTTTTAAGACTATATTAAGTAAAAAATTTTAATATAATATATGGGTGTCATGAATTATAATAGAAAATCTTCACGTACATGCAGTGAAATATATATCCCTTCTTCTGCTACTATATTTATTTTATTACATAACTTATCCATAATAAATGTGGTATTTTCTGCATTAATTGTATCGATAACTTATGACCAGAAACCATATCTTGTGGAAAATGAGATAGTAAGCATAATAGGGTTATTATTCAATTTGGCTGTGTGGTACTATGTAGCAACTAGAAGTTCTGTTAAAAAACGTATAGATTTTATACGAGACCTTCATACACTAGGAATACCATTAGAACTTTTGGCTTCATGGCTCTTGCGTTTATGTTTTGGTTCGTATCTAATTGTAGGATATTCAACAGATGACAATCAACAGTATTATTCCAAGACAACCGTATTAATTGCTGGTATATTTCAATTTGTAACTATTATATTTAGTTTAGGAATGACACAGAACTTTAGTAGTATGACATTGGATGAAAAAAGGGCGGCATATGAGAAAACATCAAATACAGTTGCCAATTTAATAAAACCGTATAGCCATCGGAGAAAGTTAAATTTATTACCAGTGGAACAAAAACCACGAGTAGGGCGTTTTAAACGTTAAATAATTATACATTATTAGATATATCTTTCATAGCTCTTTTAAAGGACAACACTTTTTTCGGTACTTCTTCGTTATTTCCTGGATTATTTATTGGAACACCTTCACCATCTGACATTTTTTCCAAAGACCTTTGATGTGCTTTAATGCATTTATCAACAATTTCTAGTATACAATATAATACAGACAAAATTAAAGCAATTAGTAATACAAGAGTTGGAGCATTCATATTATATATAAAAATTATTTTTATATAGTGGATAAAATAAGTTTGGCTAACATCTCGTTGGTATATAATCGTGTAAAGAATTCTTAATATGTTTAAGCTTGCATAATATTATTCGCATTTTATTATTTTCCAATATTTTTGTATTATATTCGTAACCAAACATTGACCAATGTAAATTATCTATGATTAAAGCCCATTTGGACATTGCATCTGTTGTGTTAATGCTGTGATTTGATACTGGGAATGAACCTGCTAATTGTACCAATACATATAATGAGTTTGTTCTATTTATGCTATTTTGTATAAAAGACGACGTTTTAATATTTTCTATATTTCTACTTTTGTCTTCTTCAGCTAATTCATTTGACTGGAAAGACAATAATATGGATTCTATGTCATCTATAATGGATTCTATATCTTGAAGTATAGTAGTATTGACTTTACTCATTTATTATGAACCTTTACAATATATACTCGCTTCTCAAGTTGACTATAAACCATTAACATAATTATATAAATGTCTGTAATAAAACATTATGCTGTTCATGATTTAGCAGAACGTACTAAAGATTTAATGAATACGTTGTATAGTAGTGAATGGGAAGAAGAGATTTCACCCCAGGCTAATGACCAATATTTATTCCAATTGATTAACAAAATGCATCATAAAATAATGTTAGATTCTGAAATAAAATCTTATCCAAAAGGTACGTCGCAATTTTTTGATATAGCTAATAGATTACAAAAAATTGAAACTGTATTAACGGGTAATGTATCTGTAGTACCACAGCAAATTACTATAAGACATTTAATAGAACGTACATCCGATTTAATCATCTCCCTTTCCAGCACTGAAAGGAAGTTCTGCATCATAAGTTGATACTGGTTCATATTGTATTATCCATTTTTTATAACATCTTCGATATATACCATGGAATAAAATGTTAAGGACTATACAAACGTAAATTAATACAATATGGATTTTGGGTTCTAAGGTGATTAATGGTGAAAATTTATGTAGAGTCATAACTAAAACCCATGTAGACCATAAATTTCCTAGTCTACATAATATTACTAGTATCAGCCAACAATGTACACGGGCAGATATCACATGATTTGGGTTAGTATTGACTATTTTATATTCAGAATATACCATAATTCTATTTTTATTTAAATGGACTACAGAATCGGATGTAAAGGCGATGAATGTTAATATAGCTTGATTAGCAGGTGATATAATATAGTGTAATACAGGCCATGTAAAAATGGCTAACCAAATATAAATGGTTAAAGTTTTATTCTTAAAATATTCCATTAATTAATTTAATAATCCTTATATACTTTAAAGAGACGCTGCTCTATCTCTCTGCCACCTTTCGCGGTCTTCGATAGCCATCTTAGTATATTTACCTTTAGCATCTGGAGTCAACTTTCTCCATTCTTCGGCAATATATTTCATCAAATCCCTAGGATTACAATCTGGATGTGATTTAGAAATTGTATTTCTATTTTCCTTCATGTAAAATGCATAAGCCGTACGCGGACGTTTTGGTTTGGAAGCATCATAAGCTTCTTTAGCCGTTTTATATTTAACGTGGTCCGCTGCTGCTGCATCGTGATATGGGCGTTTATCCGAATCGTTTAAGTTGCGCCATTCGTCGCCTATAATTTTACTGATTTGAATCATACTCAAATCGCTGTTCTCGCCTCTAATAGCTGGGCGACGTTTAGCTGAATATCGCATAAACGCAGTTAATGGTCTTTTTGGTTTGTTTGGGTCTACTTGTTTCTTTTTTTTTGTTTTAGGCATTTTGCTCAATGCAACACCCCCTATATAGTCAAATGTTATCTCCATTGGATTCAGGAAAAGGTTTAGCAAAATGCCTGTTTTGTGTTGTAAGATGGTTATCCGGTGTTAATGATATTAACTCGAATTCCCACCGTTTGCGACGTTTATGCCACGCTCTACGTACATACATATACAAATTGCCTACAACAGGCAACGCGTAGCACTGACCTACTGTCGCTCTGTTAAACAAGTCATCAAAATCTAATCCAGCCAGTACATTAGGTTGGTCCTCACTGCTACGTTCATCTTGACGGTCTAAAAAATGTGGGGTATATACTATTGTGAAGGTTTTTAAGCTACCTTTAAAGCGTAAATATTCACACGGGCGACGCTGAGATACAGAAGCCATGGTTTTTATCGTATTAAAATATAACTTATAGTAAATATTTACACGATTATTCCTAGAATAAGAGGAAATATTCCTAACCCTAATAAAACCGTTGCAATAATTAAAATTTCTCTCCAAAAGAATGGTGTGTAGTGTTTAGCTCTTCTTTTAAAGACCATCATACATTCATTCCATGATTCTTTTGGTTGGCTATATTCATAACCTAGTTTGCTTAAAATGTTAGATGTGTATCCCGAAGCAGGGAAAGTCACAACACATGTTTTTGGTATTTTTCCAATATATTCTTTTTTCATCCAACTACAATGGTGATAAAATAACTTATGTTCATAATCTACAGTCATGTGAACCATTTTGTACAACGATGTTAGAAATCGTTGGTCATCTGTTTTATGTTTGTATTTTATCCTCTGTATGAATTTTTTTATAGCTCCAGCATAGCCAATATATGAACCACCATTAATAATAGGGTCTGGACCGAATACTCTCCATCTATAATAAGCACTGATTTCTTGAAAATGTTTGGACAGAGGTTCACATGAAAATACCATTGGTGATTTAAATTTTAAAAAAGTTTCTTCGATACGTTTTGTATTTTGAACAACTACAGAATCAAAAGCATCTGTTATCATTATAATTTCTTTTGGATTAATATCATTGCTTTCAATATATTCTAATATTAAATCCCATCTCCATCCAAACCCTTTCCAATCTTTACCTCTACCTAATATTATTAACTCGCATTTATTACGTTTACAAGATTCTACGAATATATTGAACATGCGTTCGTTATGAGTAGCTACAGATAATATTTTCATTTACATAATTAGAAACATGTTATATATAAATATTTTAAGTTTTTTTATTTGCTTTGGATGTTCTATCTCTCATTCTAGTGATTCGCCATTTAGCTTTATTTACTTCTGATGCTACAAAATTTGTCACATCAGGCGTATACATTGCTATAAAAACCCTAACACCTAAAGCGCATACATCAAATAATATAAGGGAGTATAGACACCATTCTTTATAAAATAGATAGGTTGTCATTTCTACTTTTCTAGGTATAGTAGACATGAAAATATAGATATCGGTACATAACAAACCAAATGTCATCATAACACCTAAGACATGTAGCATTGCAGGTTTAAACATCGTTGATGTGTATACCAATATCGGGTCCAGAACTATATGTAAATATATCGGTGTAGCTAAAACTTCAACGTTTGATGAATCAACTGCGAAAATGAATTCAGCAATTAATATACCTAAAGCAAACGGTAGACACCATAAGTGTAACAATCTCGCTCTTCGCATTAATATAATATGTTCTGTTGCTGCTGCTGCTTTCGTTGATAATTGTGATTTCAATGTCGATAAAGTATTATATTGTAAATAATCAAGGAATATAACCAACGCTAGAAACCCGAATGTTATAATATCTTGTGGTATAGTGCTAAGACATGTCTCATTTTGGTATATATCGAAACATCTGATTATTGCTTGAAACATTAAAAATAATGTCGTACCGTTTAAAAGCCATGCTAAAAGTTCAAATACCATAGCAATCAATGTGTAAGTTGAAACCATTACAAACGTTGAAACTAATATAATAACATCTATAATGTTATGATAATGTAATAAAGCTGATAGTTTAGTAACTGACGATTGATAAGAACTACACCATGCTATTATTGCTCTAATTAATAAAAAGGTAGTGACAGCTCTTATGCGTACATTGGTTGCTGTTGTCGCTCTTTTGGATAGTTCTGGCATTTACGTGGATATTTTGTCCCTTTATACTGTTATCAAATTTCTGGATTGCCGTCTCTGATATTCTAATAATAGTGTGGGTTCTTTACGAACAATCCACGCATAACCAGATATCCATACCATCCAACTCTGTATAGAAATCAAAATCACTGGATAAATACAGAATAAATTAGCACCTAAACGCGTTAAAAACCAAAATAATATGTATATTGTACATATATGTGAAGAAGCTGCTAGAAAGAAGCATGTTCGAAATTTGTATTTAAGTTCTATGAATGCTGGCCACCATAAAGATGATATAATATGTACAAAAAGCAATGACATTAACAGTGGTAATATTTCAGGTATAGATAATATCGCTGCTAACATTGTTAAATGTGATATAATACATATGGGCAAAAGATATTTTGATTTAGGTTTAAATTTTAAATCTGTTAATGCATACCACGAGGATGCATTTGGTTTTGGAATCCATGTTATACCTTCCCAACGGTGAGACCATATTATATATCTAGCTAAAACATAACCCCATATCCATGCTGAAAATATTATCCAACGAAACATTCATAATATATTGAATGTTGTAACTGCTCATATATACCCGTTATAGTTTTTGGCGGCGAATCATTGTCAATCCATGGCGCTCGAGGAAGTTTATCATTTGTTTTTGATATTTTCTTATTTGATACATTACGTAACGAAATAGTTATTATATCTTTCATAGTAAAAAATCTACTAGGTTGAAATTTCAAAATCCAATATATAGACCATGTGACCCAACCTATTCTGTCTATTTTATTTTCTAGAGTTTTATTCAATATACAATCTGAACATGTTATATTTCTAAATATCGGGTTATTATCTATCGTTGAGAAATATTTATTCTTATTTTTAGACATTTCTGTAAATAATTTGATAACTATTGGTGGTGAATTATTAATGTTTAAACTATAACCCTTGAATATAGTAATAGTGTTGTTAGATATACTAATGTCGATTGGTGTATATAACATAATCTCAAAAATATCTGTCAATGATGTATAACATGAATTACGAGTATTCGTTTTTGGTTTCCATGCCCATAAAAACCATCTTAACACATCTGGGTGAGCCACCAAAGCATTCATTGATACTTTAACAGATGCATTCATGATCGTAGCGATCGTGGGTGACCTATATAAGGAAAGTAACCCTTTATACTCTGATATGAATGTCACGACATGGAATAGTTTCGATGCAATGTTTGACCAGTCTCAAACCCAACAACCACGAAAAAAACGTCGTACACGAAAAACTGCTAAAGAAACGAAGACAAATGACAAGCCTCCTCAAGAGACCAAAACGCCGTTTACGTTGACTTCATTACCTGTTGTAAGTCAAGTTTCAGAAGAAGAAATACCAGAACTAATGCAAGCAGCCCCTGCTCCATCAGAAGTACAACAGCCAGCACAAGTTGTTGCTGAACAACTGTATTTTAATCGTCAGAATTCAGATTTCTGGCAACGGGATGACTTATCCCACTTGAGACCATATGATTTCCCATTCATAAGGTCAATGGTACAACAGGCTCCACAAGACACATTATCGCCTGAGGATACCAGACATAAAGAAACAGCCCGTGCTACCATTGAAGTAGTTACTCGTGAATATGAAGAAAGATATATGAGAGAAGTAAACGGTGATGAACGTCAATGTATAATGGGAGCTAACTGTCAAGGTATGCAACTACCACACGTGACCAACCAGAAATTCATATTGAGAGAATTTTTACTTCCATCAGAAGAAGAAGAAGCAAAACGAACAAGGCAATGGCCTAAAGAATCTAGATTATGTATACTATGTAAACGCGCTGAAATAGCAAGAGCTTTTATTAATATAAGAGCAGATGGAATGGGAGTACGCAATAACATGATTCTACAAGACTATAGAAACCTAGTAAATATACCAGGTGAATATAGACTTGACGATTGTATACTAAGCAGTAGTACAATATTCCAAGGTTTATTAGACCCTGTTGTGTTGCATATCAAATCCGGCTACCGTGTTAAGGTCATTAATGGGCTGAGACATTTGGAACAGTATCGTATGAAATATCCTGAACACGCATCGAGTTTTCGGGGAGGGACCAGTCAGTAGAGGAGTTGCCTGGTCCCATTTGTCCGTACATACTAAATGGGGAAGTTATAAGAGACGATGAACCAATGAAATTGCTACAAGAAGCTTACAATGGTACGGCTCTGGAATGGCTATTTCTAGGTGAATTCACTGATAGAGTTCATACATTTGATATTGCACAACTTCCTCAAAAATCTCCCTGGCCTGAAAAGGAAATTATATGTGGTGGTGAAACTTCACAAAAAATATTAAATACATTGATTACTATCATTGCACAGACAATTGAATGCATTGAAAACAGTAAAAATAAACCTCATTATCAAGCACTCATGAAATATTTTGACGCACATGTACCCCTCATGTGTGCATTTGAAGATGAAATGGGAGTCCATGAAATGTTATCAGATAAAAAAGCAATTGAATTAGCCTCAGCATATAAACCTCAACCACATGAATCAATGCATGAAGGAGCATTACCTGATGTCATATCAGAACTTATGAAGTGTACCTATTGGAATGAAACAAAAACGAAAATGCCACCGGTTGTTCATCTTTTATGTAAAGCTCTTCCACAGAGATGTCAAATTAGAAACCTCCGTGAGATAATATCAAATTACTGTAGACAATGTGATAAAGTTTATGACTTTATGTCTAAGACAGTGTTGTGTAGTATATTGGGAGCTTACAACCATTCAAAAACTGTATTATCATGGAAAGCAAGAATTGTTGTGCTTCGAAGGTTTGTATACTCACCACCTAACAGGACTCAAATGCAAGTATTCTTATTTGGAGGATATCAACATTTCTTATTCTATGTAATAAAGGAATTCTTAACATATGCAATACGGTTAATACCATCTTTATTCGAAGAAATAAGAGATACATATAAATGGGATATCTTCGAAAAATGTGTAAGAAATGCCATGGACTCTATGAGGTCTACTCTAGAAGATAACATCATTAACAACGGTGCTAAATTAATACAACATTGGCTATATCAAGCAGAACCTATGTTAATGAATATAAACAAGCAGCAGTTGGGTAATTTATTTCGTCCACAGCGTTTAACTTTTACTCAAACCATATTAAATATGTGTGAACGTCTTGACGAAGCTAACAATCAAGCTAAGCCTTATGTTTGTTTTTCTCGTGAAAATCGTAATTTAATGCGTACTATGGCTCAACGCGTTGAGCGACGTAAAGATGTTCCTGTGGATTGGTTAGAATATTTCGGAGTTAAACGCTCAGCAATTGATACACTTCAAAATATTCAGAAACATTATCATCAAAATGCTTTCCGGGCAGATGTTAAAAAACTTCTTAATGATGTATCGAGACATGAATTTGAAGCAATACGTGAATTATTTAAAATATTCTGGCAAGTGCATCACCAGGTAAGAGTTTTTCCATTGCCTAAACATTATTATATACAACAAATAAGAGCTCTTAGAAGACGTTATGAAATACCCAACGGTGTGCCAATGGGTGATAATGTGGGTACTGTATATGCTTGTCTAGCTTGTCATACATTCAAGGCTTTTGTTGTGAAACCGACAGATAAAGTTACAAATTTGTTTGCAAATGGCCATCATAAAGTTATTATTGACGATGAAACTCTTAAGTGTTATTGTGGGCGACGTAGTGACCAAAACGATTCTAAAAAGCGTCCTCGCGTGGCAATTCAAGAGTTCATGGGTGATTCGGCTACTGAATCAGAAGAAAATAATAAGCGGTCTAGAAAAAAAAGTTGGAAGATGCGTCGTAAGAAATATATGAATGATGAATGCGCACAGACCGAATGTTTAAAGTTTAACATGACTGGTTCAATATTCCAATTTTATGGGACATTATATCTATTTTGTCCT
>MDTA01042720.1_pt1 | contig 21464 bp, 20 predicted proteins | sample 811151 | NCBI WGS metagenome assembly MDTA01 (sample SAMN05326648, study PRJNA326480) | marine metagenome | isolation source: seawater | place: Indian Ocean: South | collected 2010 | reverse complement strand
TCATCATTTTTTTTGGTAAAACTCTATAAGAAATATTTTCATTTAAGTGTAAATTTTTATTCATATTTTTTTTTCTTAAATGTCTTATTTGGTTTTTGTCTCCTCCAAAAATATAATAGTCATTTGACTGATCTATTTTTGAGAGTTTAATTAATAGCTCAACTCCTTTTGAGGAAGAAAGTGATCCAAAATAACCAATTTTAAGTCTTTTATTTTTATATAATTTCGGTAATTGATTAATTTTAATCGAGCTCCCACTGGGCAGTACTGTAATTTTTTTGGGTTCAATTTTATACTTATTCACAAATAACTTTTTCACTGCATGAGAAATTGCTACAATATTAATTAAATTACTTTTTTTAAAAAAATTTAAATATCTCAATATAAATTTAGTTATTCTCCCCTCAATATTTGTATCATGATGAATTTCTAAAATTACCTTTTTTTTAAATAATAATAATAAGTAACAAGCGAAAAAATTTCTCGTTATTGTTATAGAATTTTTTTTTTTTAAAATAAAAAATAAACAATAAAAACTATACAAATAATATTCAAAACCAACAGGAAATTTTTTAATACTCAAAAACTCTTTGATTTTAATGTCTTCTTCAATTCCATAATATCTTTTTATAGAGACTTTATCCATTCCGGTACCAGGTTTTATCAAAGTTACTTTATATTTGTTCTTTGATAAATTTTCACAAGTTTTAATAATTTGTAATGAACTTGGTAGTGATGATGGGATGGATGAATAAGTTATATAATAAATTTTATTCATTAATTTTTTTTTAATTTAAGTTTCTATTAAAAATCTTTATAACTATATAAAAGTGTCAATTGTATGTGTTTAACTAAATAATCTATATTCATTTTCTTAACTTTTAAGGAAAAATTTAATTAATGAGCTTATTCGATTTAAAAATTTTTGATAAAAACTTATTTCTACTGGTCTATAAGCATTTGCAGAAAAATAACTTCTCTTATCCGTTGTTTTAATTGTTGTTTTCCAATTTCCATATAATGCTTTTAAAAAATCCTGAGTAGGACATGGGGCAGGAAATTCGTGTCCTCTAAATGAAACCATCTGAATTTTTTCAAAATATTTAGATGGTACTTTTGTCATAAGCCGTACACGTAAATCATGATTCTCATTTAGATAACGTCCTAATATTTCATATTTTGTGCCCCAACCTTCAACAACAATCTTAAAATTTTCTTTAGTGTCATTTGTTTTTTTGAGTTTAAAGCCTGATTCTAATAAACCATCAATTATTAGGTCTTTTTTATTTATCGCTTCTTCTGTAAGTACAGTAACTTCAACATCCCAGTCCCATGGTATAAAATCACCATCTCGATATACACCTAATAAGGTACCTCCACTCAAAAACCATTTATTCAAAATCGAGCTTAAAACTTTTCTTAAAACTAAAAGGCCTTCCATCTGATTAGAAAGCTCCTCTGCAGATCTTATTCTTAACTTATTTTCTTGATTATTTTGTTTCATAAATTTTCATTATTTTTTATAAGTATAGATAATTTTGCTATTAAAAATCTTTTAATAATTGTTTGAAGAAAAAACATAAATTTTATTATATAAATATCTTTAATCTTAAATAGAGTTTGAAAAAGATATATCTTCAAATTTTTCCTTTACAAAATAAGAACAATTTATCCTTTTTGGTACCAAACCCAGTTCTTAATGGTGAAAAAAAATACATTATAAAAGCTAGAAATAGAGAATAGATCACTCGCAATTTATGGGTAATTGAAAAAAAAATATTATTTAACTTATCTTTGTTTTTATTTTGAATTTCTTTATTTATCTTTACTACAACACCTTCGTTAATTTTCCATCGAGGTTTTGCATTTTTGAAATGAAATGCTCCATAAAAATGTTTATCAACACTTTCGAACTTGCCATCAATAAAAAGGCTTAACTTTTTATTCATTTCTTCTATATCAATACCAACCGAGCCAATATTAAATAACATGCTGCCTCCTTTATTTAAAGCTTTGTACATTTGATGCACAACTTTAATTGTCTCCTCATGATCAAAAAGTCCATTTGTTCCCATAGTTTGCACACAAACCAAAATATCAGGTTTATCGATAATCTTTTTAAGGTACTCTTGAATAGTTAAATTAACAACTTCAGCGTCTGGATATTTATTTTTACCTTCATCAAGTTTTATTTGATTAATATCTACACAAATATACTTTTTTGTTTTAAAAAAAGGTTTATTAAACATGCTTCCTCCAGCTAAATCTACACCTAATTCGCCATTAATTTTTGATAAGGAGCTCTTCAACCATAACCATAAAAGAGTTTTACCTGGTTCAAGAGAAATACGAAATTTTTTACTAAGCATTTTTAATTTTTTTAATCCACAAAAAAAGAAAGTGCAGACTTACTTCTTTTATTAATCTTGAGAATTTGATTATTGTTCAACGGTCGATTTCTAGACCACCATAAAATTTGTGCCAAAAAAGCTTTTTGAAATTTATATTTATCTAAAAAATTTGACAATTCCTTTTTTAATTTCATTTTATAATCTAAAGATAATATTTCAGTTTTATATAATATAAAAAAACAATAATCGTATGCAAATGGAGCTTCCCCCATGTTCTCTGGCTCATAATCAATAAAATAATATTTATCAATAATTTCATTATATATTATATTAATCGGTAATGTTTGACCATGACAATGAGCGATTGGCCAAATATTATCTTTTTTATCAAATGGTTTATCGCATACTTCATAAAGTTCAAAAAAAGGAGAGTCAGGTTTTAAAACCTGTCTTAATCTTAGAAATGAACTATGCAAATCTTTATAAACCGATTGTTGAGGAATTTCTTTTTTTGAATTAATCCAATTTATTTTGATTTCATCTAAATAAATATCAAGAAATTTTTCCAAAATGTAACCATCAGACTGATCTAGAGAAGTGCCTATTATATTTTCTTCTACTATAACTAAAAGGTTAAATAAATTTGAAATTAAGATATACTTTGGGGCACTTAGATTTTCAGATTGAATTTGGTTTGTAAATTTATTTCTTTTATCTTTATAATTATTATTGCTTGTATAAGCAAAAAAAATATGAAGTATTAGATTATTTTTTTTATCTTTGATAATTATTTTTCTTTTTCTCCTTATAAAAATATAATCTCCCGATATACTTACACTTGGTATTTTTTTGCTAAAAAATGGTAATCGTTTTTGTTTTGTTATAAAAGCAAGTATTCTTATGAAAATTGGAACTTTCGCACTGCGACTATACCTTGGTAAATATAGGAAAGATAAAAAATAAGCTTTAATAATTTGTAACATATTTTAAAAATAATTATTCAATAATTTGATCAAAGATATTTGCATGAGTATTAATAGCTGTAATTATTCTTTGTTCAGGTACATCAAATAAAAATCGACCGGATGCATAATATTTTACATAACAATGAAACAATATCATCAAAATATATATATTTATAAACTCGTCATAACTTGAAATTGAATTAATTTTTTTTGCTAGTTTTATCAAATAGTTATCTGTCTCTTTATAACTTTTATTTTTGGTTTGTTTAATTTCATTAAATAACTTTGGCAAAAATGCTTTATGATTTTTTAGCCTGCTTCCGTACATTTCATATTTCATAAGCATGTAACAAAAATCATGAAAAAGAGGCGCATGTCTGAATTCGACTGGAGATAAATCTGAAAATTCTAATTTTTTAGGTAAAATTTTGGGCCAAGGTTCGATGATGGACGGAACTACTGTTAACAACTTATCTGAAATACTCAACAATTTTAATCTAGAGAGTGTATGTAATGGCAAACTATCTAAAAAATTATTTTCAATTAAAAAACTATACGGCGTTTCAATAAATTTATTTAATACTATTTTTTTTCCATATTTTTGACCTAAATCAATTTGAGATTTCAAATATTCTAAAAAATATTTACACATATCCTCATGATTTAATGAGAGTAAACTTCCTGATCCAGAAGCTTTATTCTGGAAATATGCAAATTCATCAATTTTTATATAGTTGGGGGAAAAATGAAATTCACTCCACTTATTTCTCAATTCCCAATAATCTTTAGATATAGGACGATCGAATATAAATTGCGATTTATAATCATCTTTTTCATAAATTATTATTTTTGAGGATTTTACAGTGCATTTAGGAAATAATCTTTGTTTTTTAATTAGATTAAACCCTACTGAATATAATAATAAATTTAATTTTTGTTTTACTGATAATTTGACTTTGCTGTACTTATTTAAATACTTAATAGTTAGATTATATTTTCTAAAAATAATAACAAATTTTTTAAAGAATAAGTTTGCTTTACAAATTAATTTTACGGTGAGTAAAGTTTTTTTCATTAATTTTTTGGAGATTTTTTGAAATTATCATTTGCTTCAATCAATTCTTCAAACTTTCCCTCGTTTTTTAATTCACCTTTCTCTAACAAAAAAATCTTATCACACTTCCTTAAACTGCTCAAACGATGAGCGATAAGAATTATAGTTATACTTTCACTAAGATTATTTATAGCATCCATTACTGCTTTCTCAGTTTGATTATCCAAGGCACTAGTCGCCTCATCTAAAATTAGAACTTTAGGTTGATTATATAAAGCTCTAGCAATACCAATCCTTTGACGCTGTCCACCTGATAACCTAATGCCACGCTCACCAATTGTTGTTTGATATTTTTTAGGAAGATCACTAATAATGAAATCATGTAAATTTGCAATATTAGCGGCTTTTTCAACAGCTTCCTGGTCAATATTTTTATAATTTACTCCAAATGCAATATTAGCTGCTATAGTATCATCTGACAAATATATGTTTTGAGGCACGTAACTAATAGAACTTTGCCAAGATCTTACATTATGTTTTGTTATAATTTTTCCATCAACTTCTAATGTGCCCTTTTGAGCTTCAAGCAATCCTAATATTATATCCACTGTTGTTGTTTTTCCACTTCCAGTGGCTCCAACAATTCCAACTGTAGATCTAGCGGAAATACTTAAATTGACATTCTTTAAAGCTGTTCTTGATGTATCAGGATAATTATAAAAAATATTTTTTAAATGTATTTTTTTATCAAATGAAAATGTATTTTTATCATTATTAGTATTAAATGGTTTGAGATTTTTGAGATCATCATGTAATTTTTCAACAGAAGGACTTTGAAAAGTAACTTGGGTAAAAGAATTATAAATCTGCTGTAGTGCTGGAATTAGACGATACCCAGCAAAAACATAAAGGCTAATGATTGGTAGGGCATTATTAAAGTTACCCGTATTCTTAATTAGATAAAGTATAAGAAGTAAAATACCACCAAAGGCAGTTGCCTCAAGAGCAAAACGTGGCAATTGACCTATGATTGAAGCGGAGGCTTTATTTCTGGCAAAATTTTGAGCTGGACCAGAAAAAAGTTTAATATAGGCTTGTTCTAATCTGCTTACTTTAACTTCTTTAGCTCCACCAAAGGCATCACTAATAACCATAAAACGTAGTTTATTATTTTTTAACCTTTCTTTTCCAATTCTTCTTAAATAGCTTCTAGAAAAATAAAATATTAGACCATAAACACCTCCAAGAGAAAGACCAACTATTAACGCAAGTTTTGGGTCAACTATTATAAGTAAAGTTATAATTGCAATTGTAACTAATGATTTAGCTATCAGATCTATTAATGGACGTATACCATGTCCCACAACACCACCAACTTCTGACAAAATAGTCTTTCCAATATCAGCGCTATTTCGGCTTAAAAACCAACTATAAGGTTGATGTAAATAACCCTCCACTAATCGTTTGCTAATACTATATTCTCGCATATGAATAAATCTGACTTGAACATAAGTTGTAAGAGCTTTAAAAGCGATTGAAATAACTAAAGTGATAAATACAAGTATTCCTAAAATAAGAACAAACTGTTGATCAGTTTGAATTCCGTATTTTTTTGAAATATCAAACATCTTGTTCAAAATTGGATTTGTTTGAATAATTTCTGGATTTGTGAGAACAGACATAAAAGGTAAAATGGAAGCTACTCCAAGCATATCTAACAAAGCCATAATCATGATCATAATTAAAAGTAGGCCTGCAAGTTTTCGCTCTTTAGGGGCAAGTAGACTAAATAATTTTTTAAAAGTTTGCATTAATATTCAATATAGTGCCTAGTTTTTAATTTTTTTTTATCAAAATAGTTCTATCTGATAAAACTGAAGAATTTATAGTTTCATCTAATTTTAATATTCTCTTGAAGTTGTTCACTCTGTTTAAAATATCGTCTTGATCTAAAACTTTGAACTTAAGATCCTCTTTGAAACGGCCAAATCTGAATGGAAAAAAAGTTTTTAATAACTTTATAATTCTTTTTTTATATTTAATTTTTCTCAAATGTCTCTTAAAATTCTTCAAATTAAATGAAATTGATAATTCTTTACAGTCTAAAGAGTTCCAGCTCTCCACTATTTTTTCTGCTGCATGTTCATTATTATCAACAAAAATCTTATCAAAAATAAATTGAGGAATTTGATCATGAGATTTTTTTATATTTTCAGAATAACTGCCGTTAAAAATTTTATTTAATCTGTCTAATAATTCATGTTCAGTCTCAACTTTAAATCCTAATTGATTGGCAATTTGATGGCTATATTTTTGTTTATAAGGCACATATGATATTAAAGGTTTTTTAGAAATAGTTGCCTCAAATGCAGTTGTGCATCCATTATGCAAAACTGCAAATGAACTATTGACCCAGGCAGATATTGAGTCCTCTCTAATAACATGAACATTAGGTAAATCATTAAGGTATTCTTTCCAGGATTCAATATTTTCTGCAGGATGAGGTCTTAAAACTATGTCGAAGCCACTGCTGTTTTCTGATAGAAATCTAATCGCTTTAATGAATGCTGCAATAGTCAGATATTGTTCAGAAGCTCTACCAAATTTTTCCTCAAATAATTCTGGTGCACGATCAAAGTATTTCATTAATTTTGCTTTGTTAAATACTTTATAAAAAGGATCATTATTATTAGCTAGTGCCATATTAGATGATATTAACAAAAAAGGCCTCTTTGGTTTTTTTATAGCAACTTCCCAATAACTTGAAAAAAAAGGTTTCCAAAGATCAACGCGTGGTGATCCTGTTTTTAGTATTTTAGATGAAAATTTAGGATAATTTCTTTTTAAATCCTCAACATCTTCTGTTCCCCATCCAAAAATTTTTGATGATTGTTCAATTGTTTTTTCTGAAAATCTAGTTTTTGAAAATTGTTGAAATCCACTCATATCAAGACCAGCCTCTTCATCAATACTTGTAATTAAGAACCCTTTATCTTTTAATTTTTGGTGTCTAATAATTTTCTCTTTAGTTGGAGTTAAAGATTTTGTATGAAAAACGCCTGGGGTAAGAACGTTTTTATCAACTGCAGTCGAGAGGCTTTCTAAGTCAGAGACTATTACTTGATGGCCTTTAGAAGCAGCAATAGTGGCTAATAACAATTTACTATCTAGCTCACGAACTGAAATTTCAACATGTATATAAATATTCATATAAAATTAAAAAATGATCATCTCATTTTCTTTTAATGTTCAAAAGTTGAACATAATAGCGTTCAATGATTGAACAGTAAAGTAAAATTTTATTAATATTTAAGGGAAAAATTTAATCTTTAGATAATTGTTTTCATAAATAATAAATATATAGTGATTTGTTTTAATATTATTTAATATTCTAATGATTGATTAAAAGAACTCTTAATATATTTAAAGGTGGATTATTGAAATCAAAATCTCAAACATTAATAACAGGAGTTTATAGATCTGGCAGTGAATATATTACTCACTTGATAAATTCTCATCCAGAAATCTCCGCAACAATGTATCAGGTTAATATTATGAGATTTGCTTTTGAAAAAAAGAAAAAAATACAATCAAAAAAAAATTATAAAAAAGTATTACTAGATTTAAATAAAAGATTAAAGCTACGATATAAAATCAAAATAGATTTTAAAAAAATTTGTAATTACATTGAAACTAAAAAAATCAAAATAACATATGGAAAACTATATGATATCATAATGTCTCATCTTTATCTAAATGACTCGAAGAATCATTGGGCAGAAAAAAACCAACTTTTATGGAGGGAGATACCAGATTTTATCAAAATCATGCCTAATGGAAAAGCAATTATAATTGTCAGAGATCCAAGATCTATCTTAGCATCTTTTAAAAAATATACATATGCAAAAAAACCATTGTACCTACAAGCAATTTTTAATTGTTATGATTTATTTAATTTCATTGTAAAGAATAAAAAACTAATTAAAGATAAAAAGTTGCTTATTGTTAAATTTGAAAATGTTTTACTTAATCCAAAATCGGAAATTAATAGAGTATTTAAGTTTTTGAAACTTAAAAAATTAAAAAAAGTTGAATTAAATTCAAAACAATTAGACGCTTATGGGAAAAAATGGAAAAATAATTCTTCTTTTGATAAAAATAAAAGTCCAAAAAAATTTAATAAAAAATTATCAATTTATAGATGGAAAGAAAATTTAAGTGATGCAGAAATTATGTTAACTGAAATTATTTGCTCTGATTTTATGAAAAATTTTAAATACAAATTTAAATTTCATAAAATAAACAAAAAAATTTTCAATGATTCACTTAAACTTTTTATTAACAATTACGAAATTTCAAATTTGGTTAAAGTCTTTTTAATGGAAGGAAAAGGTATTCAAAAATTTCCTACAGATCCGTTAAAACAAAAAAATTGGAGTAAAGATTAATTTAAAATTTTTAATTTACTTTGACTATCTTTATAAAAGTATTTCCAACTTTATCATTAGTCGCTATTCCAATATTTCTCACATCAGACAAAGGTAGAGTGTCTCCATGAAACGCATATGACCAACTTTTGCCATCTAAAGAAAAATCCAAATTATCATGAATGAACTTACCTGTCATAGTTTCAATTGCAAGAAATGGTTGAGGTCCAAATACTTTTCCTTGTGAAGTTTTTAATTTTAAATTTGGCACATCATTTTTTGGATTTTTTTGCAAATAAACGTCAAGTTTGACTGGTTTAATTTTTTTATGATCTATTTCAATGACATTTCTAAATCCATTTAAAGAACTGCAGAATCTAAATTTTACTTTTGGATATTTTTTTTTTGAGTTCTGAATTAAATTCCAAATAAATTTAACCTCATTTCTTAAATCTCGAAAATCATGACTTGCTACTCCTACTAATGTTGGTAGGTTTTTATTTGCTCGTTTAAAAGCTTTATTCATTTCAAATTGGTTAAATGAGCCTATTCTATTTAATGGATTCAATGCTCTGCCAATCCACCTTCGGCTATTACCTTTAATTTGATAATTATCATGATCTGGATGATAAACTTCCCACTCTTTTGTAGCTAGTCGCCAGTCACCTGATCTACCATCTTTAAAGTCTAAACTTTTATGGAGATCATCACTCTCCTCAGTGGACATATTTGAAATGTCAAAAGGTATCCATTGTTCTAAAAACCAATTGCTATCAGGTCTTTCAGTTTGAAATCCTGCTCTATAGACCGATGGAAACCATTTTCTCTCAATAATTTTTTTACATAAAATTTGATATAATTCATTCGAGTTAACATATGAGGTGGCGCACCTATGTGCTTCCTTATAAGTAGACATAGGATGAAAATGCCAATTGATAGTATCTTGATTAATTTTAAATTTTTTAAGTACTTTCATATAATGGTCGAAAATTTTGTGATGGCCCAAAGTTCTTTTTCTGGGATTAGTTTTGTAGCCAACGTGATCTAAACAATGCCAATTAAATACCCAGCCATTGCCCCAAGAGTCTGTATATTTCTTACTGAATTCTTTCGATAAAATTTCACTTAACATTTTATCTATCTTATTCCAGTTGTCATTGTAATTAAGCAAATGACTATTAAGCATAGAAGCAACTATTTTTTCTTTACCCTTAAGATCAAATTCTGAATTTCTAAGTTTTGATAGATTTTTTTTTGTATGACTTATGCCATTTATTTGAAATAAATCTGAAAGTCTTTTAAATGTTGCATTCAAACTCTCATATAACGGTCCCTCTGTATCAATAGCATGAACTATATTTACAACTGATTTATTCATCAGTGCCATCTCCTGCAACAGTAAATCTTAGCTTCCACTTATCTTTTGTCTTTTTCCATAAGTGAGGCGATCTAAATTTATTACAAAGAGCAAAAAATTTTTCTTCTTTTATATCTAAAAAACTCATTACCTCTGAAAAATATTTATCTGGAAATTCTCCATCGTATTTTTTAACTAAATTAATTCCTTCCTCTCTTGTAAGATGTCTATTTCTAATTTCTTGGCTTGCGTCATATGTTGCTCTACCAATCCCAAATTTTATATAAGTAGTATAATAATGTAAATCATCAATCTTATCATCTATACTGTTGTATTTACTGAATGTACCTTGAGTTCTAAATGGCCTTGGAGAAAAACCTGTATTTTTAACTGCATAATAAAAAGCTTCTTGTGGTGTCCATCTTAAATAATACCCTAAATAATGAACCTCAATTTTATTTTTTCCGATGTCACTTTCTGTAATCGGTAAAAAAATATTTAAATCTTCAAACTTAAAATTATATCTTTTTAATAAATCTGATATTTTAAATCCAGCCAAGTAAATATCTTTATATTTTTTAACTACAAAATAACTTTTGTTTCTCAATGATGTACTATTTTCTGCTATAGGATTACCATATTCTGCCTCGTTTTCTCCATAAAACACTAATCTGATATTAAATTTCGAGGCTATTTTTGGAGCAATATTTTTTTGTCCTAGTATAAATGTTTGAAATGGATGAAGAAGATTAATGATTGAAAGTTTTGTCAATTCTTTCATCACCTTACCGTTTGGTCTTACAACTAAACTATCAAATCCACCAATATTTATCCAATTATTATAATTTTTCCAACCATAATCCGTATAAAGTATAGGGGGCCAAGTAACCACTAATGGGTTCATCTTATATTTATATTTTAGAATATGAGCTTGATAAGCACTATCTTTGCCACCACTACCAGGAACCAAACAATCATACTCGCCATTATTTTTTCTATGTTTGTCCAATAATTTTATTAATTTTTTTTCTCTATTTTCCCAATCAATCTTACTTTTAATTTCATTTTGTTTACAAGCTCCACAAATATTTTCTTTTTCGTCTATTTTAAGATATTTTGCATTTTTTCTTTCTTTTGTGTGAAAAAACTCTGAAATTGAGCTCGGCCTTTGATTTGACATCACACATTTAGAACAAAATCTAACTTTTTTTGGTAAGTTGTATTTTGGTTTCATAAATTTTAGATTTTGTTTAAAAAATTCTTGATAATTTTAAGCCCATTATGACCGCTTTTTTCTGGATGGAATTGAACTCCATATAAGTTTTTATACTGAATTGAAGAAATAATTTTTTTTTTTTCAAAATCAATCGTTGAAGTTATATATTCTTTATTTGTTGTTTCAACAAAATATGAATGAATAAAATATAATGATGAATTAGAATTTACACCAGTAAATAGAGAATTATTTTTTTTTTTTTTAAAATTTATTTTAGACCACCCAAGATTAGGTATCATTTTTTTTGTTTTTAGAGTTTTTAAAGATTTAACTCTACCGCTCAAAAAACCTAAGCCCTTTGTATATTTAAATTCATCACTTGATTTAAATAACATCTGAAAACCTAAACAAACAGCTAATATAGGTTTCTCTTGTTTAAAATATTTTTTTATAATGATATCAAGGCCAGTTTTTTTTAATTTTTGCATTCCGGCAGGGTATGAACCAACTCCTGGTAAAATTAATGCTGATGAGTTCATAATTTTCTCTTTTTTATTAGTAACTATAGTTTTATATCCAAAGTAATTTACAGCTCCAATAATGCTTTTTAAATTGTTTATTCCTATGTTTATTACAGCGACATAATTCATAATCTAACTTGAATACCTTTTTTTTTTAAAAATTTTTTTATTGATAAAATATCTGATCTTTTAAAATTTGTTGTATCTTTAATGGATTTTAGAAATTGTATATTTCCCTCATCTTTTAATTCAAATTTAAAATTTTTTTTTCTTACTAATGAATAATGAATTAAAGAAGATATTGCTACTCCAGAAACTTTTTCAAACTTTAATACATCATAAATTTGTTTCTCATTACCTGCGCCACCATGAATAATAAAAGGTACATTTATTTTATTATAGACTAATTCTAAAATTTCTTTATCAAATCCGTTACCAATGCCATCACATTTAACTGAAGTAATCATGACCTCACCAACACCACGCTCTTGTGCTTCTTCAAACCAATCTTCAAGTTTTTTTTTGGTTATTTCTCTTCCATAATTGCTTAAACATATAAACTCATTTTTATGATTTTTAATTGCTTCTATTGATAAACAAATATTTGCAGATCCAAATTTTTTACTAGCCTCAGTTAAAAATTTTGGATTATTAATTGCTGCAGAATTTATAAACACTTTATCAGCTCCTGCATTTAATACCTTTTCAATATCTTTTAAATTTTTTATACCTCCTCCAACTGAGATTGGTATAAAAACATCTGATGCAGTGTTTTCAATTATATTTAGAAAACTTTTTCTTTCATACAAACTTGCCACACAATCATGATAAATAATTTCGTCTGCTAAATTTTCATAATATGTTTTTGCAAATGTGCCTGGGTCACCTAAAACTCTTAAGCCCTCTAGGTTTACACCTTTTACTAAATTAGGACCTTTAACATCTAATTTGGCTATTATTCTTTTCATAACAATTCAATCTTAATTTTAAATTATCTTTTAGTAAATCACAGAACAAATAAACACATTAATAAATTTAAATTAAAATAACTTTATTAATCATACAAATTAAATATTTTTTAATTTTTAATGATTTTAAAAATTAAGTTTTTTTAGTGTTTTAATATGAAATTTTAATAAATTTAAATCCTCATAAGTATCTAAATCTACCCACATGTTATCTCTAGATATTAACCCAAATGTTTTTTTTGGTAACTTAACTCTATTTTTATAAAGATGCGATCTATACACAAATATATTTCCAGTAGGAATAAATTTATTTTTAATATCTTGAGATCTTGTGACTAAATTATAGTCAGGGATCCATTTATTATTAATTACTCTCCCAGAGAAAGATTGATCTTTGCCTAAATGTATCAAGCTATCAAAATTTTTTTTTTTATTTAAAATTCTAATCGACTCTGTAACTAAATTTGGTTTTCTCAAAGGAGAAGTTGGTTGCAATAAAATTATATAATCGTAACTAATCTTATTATTTTTAAATGCATGAAAGATTACATCATGCATTGAAGCAAAATCACCTGATAATCTTTTTGGTCTATCTAAGAAAAAAATTTTTTCTTTTTTACAAATCCTTTTGATTTTTTCACAATCACTAGTAACTAAAATATCAAATTTTTTTTTATCGAGTTTCTTAGCGTATTTTATAGTCCAGAATATTAATGGTTTTTTTAAAACACTTATAAGATTTTTGTTTTTAATCCTCTTTGAATTCTTTCTAGCGGGTATAATTATTAAGTTTTTCATTTAATACTAAAAATTATCTTTAAAAATTTTAATTTGCTGTTTTGTCCCAAGATCAAACCAATTTTCGTAAAAAGGAAAAGCAATTACCCTTTTCTTTCTTCTAATCATATGCATTATTAATTCATTCATATTAATAGATTTATTATAATTTAACTCTTTAACTAATTTAGTTCTCATTACATAAATTGCAGCATTAATGATTATATCCTTGATTGGTTTTTCAGTAATATCGTTAACACGAATTCCTTTTATATTAATTTCTCCAAATTGGCTTTCTGTAGAATATTTTCTTATAGCTATAGTCAAATCGGCTTTATTATCAGTATGAAAATTTAAAAGACTATTGTAATTTATTTCACTTAAAACATCGCAGTTTGTAATTAAAAAATTTTCTTCTTTAATTTTATTTTTCAAAAGAGACAAAGATCCAGCAGTGCCAAGTGGTTTCGTTTCAGTTAAATATTTAATGTTAATATTATGTGATTTTCCGTTTTTATAATAATTTTTGATTAATTTACTTTTATAATATGTTGAAAATATAAATTTTTTAAAACCATATTTTTTTAAATTATTAATAACTTTTGTAAGCATTGGTGTATTGTTTACTGGAACTAATGCTTTAGGAATTTTTAAGGTTATTGGCTTTAACCTACTCCCTAAGCCTCCACACATTATTACAACTGGTATCTTTAAATCTTTAGATAGAAATTTTTTACTTGGAAATATTCCAACTACTTTCTTTTTTTTAATAATTGGAGCATGATCAACTTTTTCAATAGCTAATTTCCTAAAAATTTTGGCTTGATTTGAATTTTCTCTAAATAATATAGGTTTTTTGTTATAAATATCTTTAATTTGTGAACCTAAAGTTTTCCCTTTTAACAACCCTCTTCTTATATCCCCATCATTTAATACACCTTTAAAATCATTTTTACGATTTATAACGATACACATTTTGTAACCAGATGATGAAAGATTTTTTAAAGCTTCGTTAATTGTTTGATCTGGGTATATAAGGGTCTTTTTAATTTCTTTTGGCAGATTGTCTTTGTTTTTTTTAGAGGTCATAAAATTCTTTTTTTAAACTATAATTAAAACTAAGTAATTTTTTTGCAATTTTTTTTGGAGTATTTATTTTAAAAAAAGGATTTATAGTTTGTTTACGTTTATTTTTTATTTTTTTAAATGCTTGATTAATTGAATTATAACTATAATCACAATTTATTATATTTTTTGAGATTATTCTGCCATTTTGTCTATTACCAATGTTGATAGTATTTGTTCCAAAACTTGGCGTTTCTAGTACACCACTTGATGAATTTCCTATTACTAGATAAGCTTGTTTCATTAAAGATATATAAGTTAGGTTACCTAGTGATTTAAAGAAATGGACGTTATTTTTTTTAGAAAATTTTAAAAACTCTCTTTTTATAACATTGTTTTCAATATCAAAATTAGGGGATGTTATAATTATTGTCATTTTCTTAAGTGTATTTAAGAATCTTATTAAATTTTTAATATGAAATTTTGATTCATTTTTTTCTAAAGTGACTGGATGAAAAGTAACCATAATTATTTTTTTACTGAGATTAATTTTTAAATACTTTTCTAATTCTAATCTGCTCAATAATTTTGATTTAGAAATAGAATAAGCGCCCAAACCTCCATAATTAAAAATAGATTTTGGATTTTCGCCTAGTTGGACCAATCTTTTTTTATATTTATTGTGTACTGGAAAATGCAAATGAGAAAGTTTTGTAATTGAATGACGTATATAGTCATCATAAGCACCTTGTGTTACCTCACCTCCATGTATGTGGGCAATAGGAACTCTAAAAGTCATTGATGCAATTGCACTGCCTAATAGCTCATACCTATCACCTAATATAACTATCACATCTGGTTTTTTATTTAAAATTACCTCAGATGTTAAATTAATTGATTTAGCAATATAATTACTAATATTTTTTTCATTAAAGTTTTTGTTCAAAAGTTTTTTTTTAATAATGTTTTTAATTTTATCTTTTTTTATCTCTGAAATTGTATTACCGAAAACTTCAGAAAGATGAGACCCTGTAACCATCAAATAAGTTTCTTTATTTATTTTTTGTGTCTCTAATATTACTTGTCTTAATAAGCCATAATCTGCTCTCGAGCTTGATATGAATAAAATTTTTTTCATAATTTATTTTATTAATTCATCCTTTTTAAAATTCTTAGTACTTTTTTTTCCAAAAATACTTTGTATTTTTATTGCTGATATCCCTGTGCCAGGTCTTTTTGCTGTAATATTTTTTTTACTAAAAATTTCTCCTTTTCTAATATCTCTTGAGGCAACTAAAGATTTTCTCACTTTTAATTTTGTATTACGCTCACTTGAAGTTATCACCTTATCAAAAGAGCCGAGCATTTTTTCAGTCTCTCTTACATTTTTGATCATTGTTTTGAGTTCACGTGGTTCAAGACTTGCCTTATGGTCTGAGCCCTTTAATTTTTTTGATAATGTAAAATGTTTTTCAATAACAACACACCCAAGACTTACTGCTACTGAGGGGGTCAGAATACTTGATGAATGATCAGAATAACCTACATCATAACCAAATGTTTTTAATTTATGAATAAAATTTAAATTTAAATCTTTTAGTTTAGCTGGATAATCAGAAGTACAATGTAGGATGGTTATATCGCTTTTTTTTCTATTTAAGATATTGAGTGCTTGTTTAATTTCTTTTACACTCGCCATACCAGTTGATAATAAAATTTTTTTTTTTAATTTTGATATACTTTTAAGTAATAAAAAATTAGTTAATTCTCCTGATGGTATCTTAATATAATCAAGATCAAACTTATTTAAAAATTCTAAACTTTTTTCATCAAAAGCAGTGCTTAAAAATTTAATATTTTTTTTTTTTGAGTATTCAAATAATATTTTATGATCTTTTTCTGATAATTGATTTTTTTGTAACATTGAGTATTGTGAAATATCACTTTTCAAATTTTTTTTTTGATATGCGGTTAATCTTGTTTTTTTTAATACCAGATGATCAATGTCATATGTTTGAAATTTTACATAATCAGCACCAGCCTTAGATGCTTCATTAATTAATCTTTTTGCAATTTTAATATTACCGTTATGATTTATACCAGCTTCTGCAATAATTATTGTTTTATTTTTTTTTATTTTCAAAACTTTTTTTTATATTAGCATTATTTTTTTAAAATTTTTCCAGCCGTAATAATTTTTTTGTTACATTTAACATTGTTAAATATGATAGACCCTGTTCCTACAAAAGATTTATCTAATATTTTACAATTTCCGTTAATAATAGCTCCTGTAGATATATGGGTATGACTACCAATTTTGGTGTCATGTTCAATTAAAGACTTTGTATTTATTATACAATTTGATCCAATCTCGACATTGATGTTTATAACCACATTGTGCATTATAATTGTTCCATCGCCTATTTTTGCATCTTTGGCTACGTAAGAATATTTTGATTTAACAACTGGAAATTTACAACCTTTTTTTTTCAACAAATCAAAAATTTTAATCCTTCTTTGTAAATTTTTTTTTCCTATATTAGCAAATCCTATTAGAATATTATCTTTAGAATTTAATTTTTTAAAATAACTATCATTACCTAGCCACTTAATTTTTTTTGATAAAATTTTATTTTTTTTTTCTGAAATATAACCTTTAACACTGTACTGTTTAGAAGAAACTAATACATCTAAACAACTTAGAGCATGACCTCCAGAACCAATTATAATTATATTTTGCATAAATGATGTATTATTTTATCTAAGTTTTTTTTTGTTAAACCTGTTCCTGATGGCAAACATAGGCTCCTATTAAAATAACCTTTTGTTGATTTTACATTATAGTTTTCAAACATCTTCATTTTTTTTTGTAGATGACAAGGAAACCATATCATCCTGGTTTCAATTTTATTTTTCAAAAGATAAAGATGAATATCATAAATATTCTTTTTAATACTATTATTGAAAGAAACTATATTTAACCAAAAATTGTTTTGATGATTTTTAGGATAATTAATCATAGAAACTCCTTTAATATTTTTTATTTTTTTTTCATAAAAAGATCTAATTTTTTTTTTTTTTGAAGAAAATATTTCAAATTTTCAATTTGGGACAAGCCTAGAGCTGCATTTATATTTGCCATCCTATAATTATATCCCACATCATTATGAATAAACCTTACATTGTCATCTTTGGCCTGAGCAGAAAGGTACTCTGCTTTTTCTAAAAAACTTTTATTATTAGTTAAAACTGCTCCTCCAGATCCAGTTGTAATTATTTTGTTTCCATTAAATGAGAGACAACCAATGTCTCCACTAATACCGGTATGTATTTTCTTTTTTGACTTAATTAAAAAGCTTCCCAAACTTTCGCTTGCATCTTCTATTATTCTGATCCCCCCTTTCTTACAAAATTTTTTTAGTTTTTCAAATTCACAAACATTACCCCACATGTGAACAACTATTATGGCTTTAATTATTTTTTTTGTCCTCAAGTTGTATGTTTTTCCTCTTTTAAGTTGAGTTCTTTTTTCTAAAAAATTTACGACGTCGTTAATTTTTAAATTATGGTTTTCATCACAATCAAAAAATATCGGAGAGCCCCCACAGTATATAATGGCATTAATTGGAGCTATAAAAGTCATCGAAGGACAAATTACCTCAGTGTTTTTATCAACTCCTGCTACTTTTAAAGCTAAATGGAGTGCAGAAGATCCTGAATTTGTCAAAGTAACGTATTTTGAATTAGTAAAATTTTTAATTTCTTGTCTGAACTTTTGTATATAAAGCCCACTGGTTGATACCCAATTTGTATTTAAACAATCAGAGATATATTTCTTTGAATTGTTTTTTATATTTGGTTCATTCAAAAGTATCATATTGTTTTATCTTTATTTTTTTTAGAGAAATAATTTTTTATATACCAATCGATTGTAATTTTTAGACCACTATCTATATTATGATTAAACTCGAATTTCGAAATTTTTTTTGCTTTTTTAATTGAGGGAAATCTCTTAGAGGGAGAATTATATATATCTTTTTTTTTTATAATTTTTATATTTTTTTTATTCAATTTCTCAGCAATTTTTTTCGCTAAATCATATATTTTTATCTCTTCTTGGCTTCCAATATTATATAATTGATGTAATGATTTCTTTGATTTTATAATTAGATATATTTCATTTATTGCATCGTCAATAAAACAAAATGTTCTGCTATGATTATGAGAAAACAATTCTATTTTTTTTTTAGTAATTATTTTTTGAGTCAACTCAGGAATAACATGTGACATTCCCATTCTAGGACCATAGAAATTATGTGGTCTAAAAATTGTTATTGGTAATTTTGAGAAAAAAGTTAAGTATTCACCATATAACTTCGACAACATATAAGTAGATCTTATGCCATATTTTTCATCAATCAGAATTTTGCTTGACTCAGATGTAGGAAATTTAATTAAATTTTTTTTTAAAGTTTCTGCATAAACTTCACTTGTTGAAAAAAAAATAAATCTTTGAAGTTTTTTTTGATTTTTTGCATAATTAATAATATTTTCCAACATTGACAAATTTTTAAGTAATACATCGTAGGGTTTTTTTAATACATGTTTTACGCCAATTATTGCAGCACAATGAAAAATATACTTAAAATTTTTTTTTATATTAATTTTTGATTTACATAAATCTACATTTTTAAAAAATAATTTATTATTTTTAAAAAGATTTTTTAAATTTTTATCAATTTTTCCTCTGCTGAGATTGTCAATTAAATAAACTTCAAATCCAAGATTTAGATACTTTTTTGCAATATGGTACCCTATAAATCCTGTTCCCCCTGTAATTAAAATTCTAGCCATTAAATTTAATATTTAATTATATTTTCCTATTACGTAATTTTTTTTATATTTTTTTTTTATCTCTCTAATTTTCTTTTCTGAAAAGACATTATTTGCGTCTATAACAAAACAACTACTTTTGAAATCTAGTTTAATTAATCTAAATTCTTTATGTGGTACTAAAAATATTGCTAACGCAGCGTTTTTTTTTAATTCGTATTTCTTTATTATTTTACATTTTTTTTCACTCCAAAAATTTAAGTATGGATCAATCACTGTTATTTTGGCACCAATTTTTTTAAAATGATCATAAATAATACTAGATGGAGAAAATCTTGTGTCTCCAACACCTTGGCGATAAGAAGCCCCAAAAATAAATACTTCTTCATTTTTATAAAACTTTAAATTGTGCACCTCATTAATACTCTTAATCACATTTTTTGTAGTTAAGGCATTTATATTTACTGCTTGATTAGATAAAGGTAATTTTATTTTTTTTTTTGAAAACATGTTTTGAAGATATTTCAGCGAATAAAGGATCTTTTGTTAAACAATATCCTCCAACGCCAACGCCTGGTCTCATGATATTGTTATGTGTGGGTCTTAGTCTTATATAATCAAGTATCTTATTCAAATCTAACTTTAAGATAGATGAAAAGTTTCTCCATTCTTCTATAAAAGCAATATTTAAAGCCCTATACGTATTTTCCAAAATTTTACATGTTTCGGCTTCTGTTGTGCTATTTAATCTACAAATTTTTGCAGCTTTTTTATTTAATATATTTTTAAAAAAAAATTGTACATCTTTTTCATGCCTTTTATTAGTTGTAGCATATACTCTGTGCATATCTTTTATTGAATTTAGATAATTATTTCCTGGTGTGACTCTCTCAAAAGAATATGATAATTTTATTTTTTCTAAAGAAATTCCCCGTTTTTTAAATTTCTTTTTAATTTCTGGAAAAACAATTTTTTCTGTAGTACCTGGGGGCAAAGTAGATTCAATTATAATGTGACAATTAGGTTTTATTCTAGATGCAATATTTTTAATAATTTCTTTTAGATTATTAAAATTTATTTCTTTAGTATGTAAATTTATGTCAAAATTGATACTTAGAATTATAATATCAGAATAAGATAACTTCTTTTGATCAAATCCAAATTTGAAATGTTTTTTTTTAATTATTTTAAAAAAGTTTCTTTTGAAATCTTCATCATCTACTTCAAAAGGAAGTGAATGATTTTTAAGTGAGTTAACAATTTCTTTTCCTTTGTTATCATTTTTTCTAAACCATAAACTTCATATGCATAATTCTGTCTCTTTTTGGTTGTTGAGCATAAGATTGCCATTGCTAGCCCAACATATCCAAGGCCTACGACACAAATTTTTTTTTTATAAATCAATTTGTTTTCCTTTTGTTTTTTTTAGTTCTGCTTTAAGTTCATCATATTCTTTCATTTTAGCTTTCATAAAATTTATAGTAAGTCTGGTTTTTTTAGAAAAACCTTTAGGGGTCAACACATATATATAATTTATTTTATTTGGGTTTTTTGTAAAATTTTCTATTTTAATAAGCCCTTTGTTTTTGAGTGCTTTCAGACAATAATTAAGTTTACCAAGACTGAATCCTAATTTCTCAGCTAATTCTCTTTGGGTAGAATTAGGATGCTGATCAATTTTTCTGAGAACATCAAAATGATCTTTTTTATCTTTATTCATATGTTCAATTGTTGAACATAATAGCGTTCAATGATTGAACAGTAAAGTCAATTTTTTTTAACGTTTTGGGGAAATTTAATTTATTTATTAATTATTAATACAATATTGAGGTAAAATTTTTTTCAGTGCATAAATCAAGCCAATTGAGCTATTAGTACTGGTCAGCTGCACGCATTGCTGCGCTTCCACATCCAGCCTATCAACGTGGTG
>MDTA01125838.1_pt1 | contig 21471 bp, 6 predicted proteins | sample 811151 | NCBI WGS metagenome assembly MDTA01 (sample SAMN05326648, study PRJNA326480) | marine metagenome | isolation source: seawater | place: Indian Ocean: South | collected 2010 | reverse complement strand
GTTGTTGTTGGAGCCGAAAGAACGGATATTGCAGGTGCTCTTATACATCGATCTGATGTCCAATTTGGTGGTATTTCATATTGGGCAAGAACCCTGAGTGATGAAACATTAAAAGTACACGCTAGAGATTTTGAGAATGTTGGAATCTCAGGCTCATTAGACACAATTTCTCCTTTTGCAAGCGGCGCTGTAGAACAATTAAATTATCAAACTCGTTTGATGACTTGGAATTTTGAGAATGTAACAGGATCTGATGCAACAGGTAACTTTTTAGTTCAGGATTTTGCATCAGGTAGTTCCCAGAATTCCGCTAGAGGAGACTACGATTCCACATATTGGCTGCCCCAGCTAGCCAATGCTTTTTATACAGGGCAGGCTAAACATTTCCCCGCCTCTTCTACTGCTGTGTCAAATCGCAAGGAGATCAATACTTATAAATTTATAAATCCAGAACAAGTGGTAGCTTCAGATTTAGTACAAACATTCTCGGATGAAGATATCCTTTTTCCAAATCTTAAAAAAGAAGAAATTGTTCCAAATTATGTATTTTCAATAGAAAAAAGCATCTACAATGCAGTAACTGAGCAAATGTTAGATTTTTTTGCTGGCGCAGTAGATTTTCATAATCTAATCGGAAACCCTGTGAATAGCTACAGGTACAAGTACAAAGAAATAGAAAAATTAAGAAATGTCTTTTTCCGAAGAATTGGCAGAGTTTCTAAAGTAGAAAAGTTTTTAAAATACTATAAATGGTTTGACGAAAGCATAACAACAATTTTATCTCAATTGGTTCCGGCGTCCTCTGAGTTTGTTGACAATTTACTAAACGTTGTTGAGAGTCACGCATTAGAAAGAAATAAATATCAAAATCGACTGAATATTATTGATTCCAACACCTTTTGGTTTGAAACTGATCTCACAATAACCCCGGTGTCCTACGAAGCACCAGTACGCTCCGCAGGAGCATTCGCGCTGGTATCGCCACCTGCCTCACCTCGTCCCACAAATAAAGGTGTTCAGTATTGGAATACACGCGCAGAAAGAACAATTTCAGAGATCTCTTCCGGTGATGCCAATATAGACGCCCAGAGGGAACGTTATAGAAAAGTTATATGGTCGCGGCCGCACCCTTCCAGTTCAATGCCTAGGCTTTTTACAGCTGGCGGAGTACAATATACACCTTCTACGTTTAATAGAAACAATTCTGGCATGCAACCACAACTAAGTGCTGAGATAGATAATATTTCTAAACAAGACTTTATATGGAGTACTCCGAAAGAAATTAATAATACGGTAAAAGGCGGAATAAATTTTAATTCCTCTAAGGACTTGGAATATGCATACTCGGCTGTTTTCCCTGGTGGTCCTATTAATATGGACTCTGGCTTATTTGTGCCACAAAATGTCTTATTAGCATTTATCAAAGATGCGACTCCGTTAACGAATTTTCAAACTGTATCCTGGCCTTCTGATCTTATTCGAAAAAGAAGAAAATCTTTTAACGTCCAACACGGCCGCGATTGGGAAGACGGTATAGGATATAAAACCACGAAGTCAGAAAAATCATTCCCATTTAACATCTTTAGTTCGAGTGTTGAAGTCCGCAGTGGATATAATAAAGAAGTAATTGATCAAGTTGGAAGAAATCTAGAAATTACAAACCTTCATACTGATGGATATGGAAAAACAGCAGAAGTGCCAATGCAAGGTACATTCACAGAAAATGTAGTCGGAGGACATCAATCTCGACATGTTTCCTTAAATGATGGAGGTGATACAACTGATAAGCGCCCCGAAGCATGGAGACTACTTCTTGGAACATGTAACGTTGTTCCAGATGGTGCCATTGGTTTAGTCGGAGCAGATTACCCACCTCCCGATTTTAATCCACCGGCAGGAACGAATCAAGATCTCATCTATCCATATCCCAAACACGCAAAAGCGTATCTATATAGAGATTTTACAGCGAAGCGTCCGGTTAACGTTAAAAATATTAAGATGACGAATGCTGCCAACACTAACACGATAGCAGGTAATTATAGATTTAATCACGAAATTCTCCGCAGCTTTGGAGCATTCAATAACCCGCACCACTTTATTAAACAACAGCCCGCGTTACCGATCCAGATATCAAAATCCACCAACACGACAAATATAAGAACCATATTGGACATTCATCGTGGCGAGCAAAATCATTTTGAAAATGTGTCAGATTACGCAACTTCATATCTGCAGGGTACGTCTAGTAACTCGATCATCATATCTAGATTTTCAGCCCCAGGTGGAATTGAAGTTGAAACCAAAGGTTATCAAGATTTTAAATCTTCAGAGTATTCCCCATATAACGCCATAACATATCGAAACCTAACTGTTAAGAAGCCCTCTCAAGGTCCATCGGGTAGTATATCAGAGCCCCACGGTGGTTCGCCATCGACGTCAAGAGTGTACGATATTCATGGAAAAGATTATGGACTAAACTCGCATCGTGCTCGCCATGCTGCAAGATTTGGTAGAGATTCACTTTTTGTTACTTCATCTAATAACTTGCCCGGCGCCTCGTATGAACAATTACCGGCAATGTTTAAAACCAACCGAAACACTAAAAAATTACTCAGAGCATATACCACTTCAGAAACGTTTAATCAAAACAATATAACCAATTTGTACGGACTTCTTATGAGTGGTTCCTCGACAACAGCACAGAAAGGAAAGCTTTACCACGCTGCAGCATTTAAAGATAGTTCGGGTAACACATGGACAGGTAAAAAGTTTACCTTGAGTGCTTGGGTTTATTTGGGCAAAGGCTTAGGAAATCAAGAGTCAATCCTGACATTGGGCGATAACGGATTGTCAGTGAACAGAGATCAAGCGCTTGGCTGGCATATCGATAGTCAAGAGAGGCCTGAGCTTTGGATCCAAACAAGCAGAGGAAACAAAGCAAAATGGCGCCAAACCGCAGCATTGGCTACAGGTTCTTGGTATCACTTAGCAGTTGTATATGATGGGAACTCCGCCGCGAACGAGCCAACATTTTATATGAACGGCGTCTCCCAGTCGATGACACTTTACAATGGTTCTATGACAAGTTCCATGGAAAGTATTAATGTTACAGGGCAAGGGCAATCCTTTATTGGAGGTAATAACCGAAACAATATTACTATGATACCGTTTCTTTTTGCTGCACTAGACGAAATTGCAATTTATGATGATACGTTTAGTGCATCTGAAATCACAACATTGTATTCAGGTGGAGGAACTTTAAATCTTAGTGCTTCGTTCGCCCCTAAATCTGGATCTCTTGCCACGTGGCTTCGACTTGGCGATAGTGTGGGTGATCCGACTACAAATGCAGTTATGACTCAGAGCGCCGGCTTTGGCCCAACTTTTTATGACGTCATGGGTAACAATGATTATCGAGTTAAAGCCGGCTCAGTTTCGAATATTCAACTGTTTATGATAAGCTCATCGTATGCAATCGCTCCAAAACCGCCATCTTACGTCGCCGGAACAAGAGAGACACAAGTAATTTACAGCTCGTCAATGTATGATAATTACAACATTACTCATGCCATTCCGCGTTCTGATAGACAATATATGTGGATTTCAAATTCTATAACCGATCCATCGAATATTAAATATGCCGGATATCAAAGGATTAAGCTTGGTTTTGCCAGCGACGTTGATAGTGATCCTGAAAATAGGTTACCATGGAGAAGTTCATCTGCCGGATATGAGCCATTTTGGGAATTTGTCAGCAGTTCAGATGCAAACACTGGAAGCTTCAATCAACCTACCAACAGGCTTAATATTGTAATCAGGGATCCGATTGATTATTCAAATAATACAAGGGGTACCACTCATATAAACGATTATATTAACCGTGATTTAGTTGGTGACTTTACGTTGCCCGCAAATCCGGATTATTTAAATCAATTGTTAGCATCCCGCGGCGCTAACTATGGCTGGGGATGGAATAGAACTAGACAATCAGATAATCGTTTTATCAATCATCAAAAAAATACAAATATCTTAAAAATGATTACCAATATCTCTACTATGGAAAGCGCTAGTTATCGCCTTCCTCCAGTATCAATGAAAGGTAGAACAGCATTGGTTAATTATGATGAACGTAATCGGATTGCATCTGTTCCAGATACTAATGTCACTTTAAAGATATCTAACACCAACAATTCAATTTATTTTCCGGAGAGAGAATTAAATGAATATGCAAACATAGACAGAATGGCTGAATACGATCCTTTAAATACGGTTTTAAGTGCAGTGAAAAATGACGATAGACCGAACAATCCTTACAATTTAAATTGGGTTTTATATTGTCAAAGCATATTTCCTTCTACAAGAAACGAATTTGCTAGCGCTTCTTCAAAGAGACTCAACTTTGATAATGAATATTGGCGAACCTCCCTAGATGATAGAATTACTTTAGGAAATACGCTGCCTAATTCATGGAACATTCGAAATGTGGGAGGATCTGGTAGACTATTGATAAGTCAAAGTAGTTGGGTGCTAGATGCTCCGGAAAATTTCCTAACTAGAAGTGCAATAGAGGTGTATACCGGCAGCTTTACAAGTCCTGTAGATAGAAGAAAATACAACTGGGAACAAACACGTGCTGGTGAACTACAGAATACGTATTTTAAATATATAACAGTTCCAGCAAATTTCTTGAAAGTAGGCGCCTTATATGCGCGTGCGCACGAACTAGATACAAAGACATCTGTTGTGTCGCCACAAGGACCTTTGATACCGGAAACTGGTTCTGCTTTATCAAATAGAGGTTCCGCTTCCTTTGATGTAGCAGAATTGCTTAAAGAGCCTTTAGGCGGCGAGGCTCTTTGGGAAGCCGGCACTCAAGCTGGTACACTAGGAAAAGGACCGCTAGGGGTTACCTTTGCTAGTGCGTCTTCGGAGCCATGGTTTGGAACATATGATTTATTTAATGAAAATATAAGACTCAAGGCAAAGGGTTTTTCTGTGGTACCTGAATACAGAATGAGCGAACATGTACATAGATATTACAAGTATGGATATATGTCTCCAACATTAGAGAATACGTTTGAAATTCCTGGAACCATCTATAATAGCAGCACTTCATCATTCTACAAGGATTTTTCAAATACTGATTTTCTGGAAGAATTCTTGGGAATTAAAGCAAAAACGCTTTTGAGTGCTTCAGAGATAAGAATTTCATGCACCGGAGCAATTAAATATAACCCATACAAGGGCTTTTATCCAGCACAAAGAACCATAGATTTAGTTTCTCAATTTAGTTCATCTTATGCCGAAAAACTGTCAGTTTGGACTGAAGGACAGGGAACCTCAACTACTGCGCTATATGGTGTGAGTGGGCTGATCAACCAAGGCTCATTGCAGCTTAAAAATATGCTCGATGGCGTATTTGCTCCTGGCATATTATATAATTCAATTAAATCTGGACTTGCTGTTGATTATCCATTTATCCACGATCCTACAAAGAGATATACTGGTTCTTTTGGCACCATCCATGGTGCCGGCACAACAAATAATTACGCGCTCATAATTACCGGCTCGAATCCTCGGGGTTCCACAAAAACAACAGGCTATTCCGGTGGCGCTATATGGGATCGAAGACTTCCGTTTGAAGCCATTGTCGATCCCGAAAATCATTTGCCGGGCTATAAATACTATTCTATGGAAAGCCACCCTTCAATGAGTATTATAAATTATCGCTACAGCTTTTACCGCGATGTTTATTCTTCTATGGCACCCGGCGGCGATAAGATTTATTCGATGATGGCTTCTAATTTCTTTGGACAGGCAACTTCCTTCTTCTTAAAAAATTCAGGACTAACTAAATTAAAATCCAAAACAGTCACCGATGATCTCCAGTTCTCAGAGGGTGAAGTATACACAAGTAGAATTAAGTTACGTCGATCGCATAATGGTGCAAGAACTTATGGCTTTGAAGTTGACTCCCGTGGCTTTCCTGCAACTACCGGCTCCTTCGCATCCAGTAATTTTGGAGTGATAGCTGATAGTGCTTGGGGTGTCTTTGGAGCTAAGTCTGTAACCAGCGGCTCCTCGTATGAACTGTCCGATAGTGTTTATCCTGTCCCTCAAGATCCTAAACGTAATCCAAGTTTTCATGAAACATTCACAATGTATTCTCGCCCAACCGCTTTCGGCCCGTCTTGTGCTGGACGCCCAATAGGGATTAATGCAGACAGTGGCGCCTTTAGATATGCAGCATTAGATAGCTTTGAGGGATACAATCCTGCATTTACTCCTCCGTATACTAACGGTGAGGCATGGGCAGATCTCATTTTCCGCCCAACGGCTGGAATAGCTTATGATTTGGAGAGGATTTTGGCTGAAACTTCTGTAGTTTCCTGGCGATTTGATCCGGGATACAGGGTAGAGCATCCATCTGCTCTGTCGGCTTCTGCTAAAATTGATTTCACAAATTTATCATCCTCCGCACTTATTGTAACCGGCGCTGCATTCACACTCACATCTACTGATGGATATACCCGCACATATGTCGCACATTCTGGAGCTACCGCAGGAGATTCGGGTAGTACAGGCATACGATTCAATTTTATTCAGCATGCCTCTCAGGGCCCCAATCCACTATTTGCTATGCAGCAGCTTTCAGCTGCAATCGACAGCAACTCGGGACATAACTTTTACGGAGCTAATCGTCGATTTGGTATTTCTACAAATAACAATGTTCTTCAGTTAACACAGTCGTTTGGTGGGGTTTTCGGGGAAACGGCAGTAGTAAGTAATTCCAAAGCAAAATCAAGTGGAATTACTAGCTCTAGTTTCTTCAGTAGAGAATCAAAAGAAGCACCAATGCCAACTTTAATACCTGTCGAAAAAGCACTGCAGGCTGACGGAACACTTAAAACTTCCCCCAACAATGATTTGACAATACCTTCAATTTATGATGGATACCGCATTAATGTAAATTCAATGCAACTTACATCGAGCTTAGAGATATTTGGTATCGAAAGAGTGCTTGAGCAAGAAACTGGTAAATTTGATCAAATAGGTAAATCAACAAACAAGACAGTTGGTAAAAAATGGGTTATATCTCCAAAATGGGAATCGCCAATGCTAAACTTCGCAGACTCAGGTGATCATCCAATTAGCAATGAAGCAGGGACACTAACTCTTCCGCAATACGCATCAGCGTCTGTTCCACGTGGCATGTGGCATCAGTTTGGCGTCATCCCTAGTAAGCCGAATGTAGGAGTTTTCATGGAAATTGATACAATCCCAGAAGAATGGTTGAGAAATCATTATGATGTGAGAATAAATCCAAGTCCATATAACAACTATAATCCCGGAAACAACAATGATTCGAGTGGGTTACATAAGAGATCTAAATCGCTAGCCGCATTATGCGGGTTTGATGCCACAAATTCATCAACAAGACTTGGAGAATTAAAAGAAAAAACGGTAGTCAAGGAAGCGATCGTTGCAATTCCGTATGTATTAAATTCTTTAACAGAGGCAGAAGCCGCAAGTTTAGAAGCAAATTCGTCGCAAAACTTAGAACGAAAGAGATTTGTTAGTTTACCTAAAGAGCGGGTGTCAGCAGCCCTCAAGGAAGAAGAAGGATCACCCAGGGGAGATAGTTTAGCCACGGCAGGAGTTTCTATAAGAAAATTGGTTAATGCTCTCAAGACTTATGTGTTCCCGCCTCAATTTGACTTTGTTAATAATAAAGATATATCCCCGATGGCGATGTATGTGTTTGAATTTTCATACGAATTTGATAAAGATGATTTATCTTATATCTGGCAAAATTTAGCACCAAGAAATTATAAAAAACTTGACTTCCAAGCAGCTTCTATAGCTCACAATTTAGGAGATAATGAGATCTTAAATGAGAAAATTCTGATGAATGAAAATTTACGCTGGATGGTATTTAAGGTTAAGCAGCGCGCCACAAACGATTATTATGATTTGCTTCCTGATGTTGTTGGTGCTTCAACCAGACAAATTAATTTTGAAACTGGAAAAATTGGTGATTATAAGTTTGGATTTAATTGGCCTTATGATTACTTATCGTTTGTAGAGCTAATTAAGATGGATGTTGATATATTACTCAAAAAGTGATTATTTTAGATAGATATGGCAAAATTTTTAGATAAAAAAGAGCAGGTTATTGATTTTCAATTAACTCCATACGGAAAACAAAGACTCTCAGTTGGTAAATTAAATCCGGAATATTATGCGTTTTTTGATGATGGCGTGATGTATGATTCAAGATATGCTGGTATCTATGAGGATCAGAATAATATAAATTTACGAATAAAAGAAGAAACACAATATCTGGAAGGAATTATAAGATTTGAAGAAATAGAAACTACACCGCCTCCGCCTATATTCCTGTCAGCTACTCCAGAAGAAGAAGCAATATTGAGATCTGATATCGATATCTCACCTTCTAAAAATGTATTAAATCCCAACAAGTATTCTTTTGGAACTGCAATAGGATCAGCTAAATTTGAAGGAGAAAATACTCAAGCAGCCCCAGCTTGGAAAATTGTAACCTGCCAAGGAGAAATTTCATCTGTAACAACAATCGACGATGCAAAATACAATTTTACGTCTGCTAGTTCAGATGCTGAGGCAACAGAGTATAACATTCCTCAAATTAATATAACATCAACATATACAAAAGTGGCTTCCTCTCCATTATCGTACATTGATAGAGAAACAATTGGAGAAATAATATCCGAAACAAATCCTTTTTCTGATGGAAATGTGATTAGATTGGTAAGGAATGACATCGTAGTGTATGCAGAAGAACAAAATACGGCACTTTTAACAGAAAATTTTGATATAGAAGTATTTGAAATGTCGGATACTACCGTTGATGGTGCAACAATTACATCACTTAATAAGAAATATTTTGAAAAAGAAGTAGAACAAATAGTGGATGGAATTATGAAATTTTCTACACCTCAAGAAAATATGAAAGCACAACTTAATTCGGAAGCAGTAGAATATTACTTCGATATATTAACAGATAAGCAAATAAGTGATAAGATAGGATGTCAATGTGCTAGTAGTTTCAGTAGAGATTCGTATTACATTGATCTTGATTATGAATGTGAGGATAAAGGAGTGGAACAGGTGTATTATGACATTTATGGAACAGCTACAGTGCCTGAAATTTGCGAACCGCCCGAAATTTCTGATGAAGAACCTTGTGAGGATGATGAATAATGGGAATTGATACAAAACCTCTTTTTCCTACATTTTCAATTGTAAAAGGAAAGCATTTACCCACCCCGGTATTTCGTTCAATATCGATTAGAAATCCAGCAGCAGAAGTTGAAGGGGCTGAGTTTGTAGATGATATAAAAATTAGCTCTAATTTATCTATTGTGTTTACCAGACCGAAAGAAGAAACCGATATAGAAAGATTTTTGAAAGCTTATTTTGACAAACTATATCTGTACGTTTACACATCACTTTATTCAAATATTAATGATGCACTAGAAAATGGAAATCTAAATTTAAAAGATCTTTTCAATACATTTGCCGATCATGGCACAACAGCGGAAACGTTCTATGGTCCTGGACACCTCGCCGGCACCAGCGCTGCAACGCCCACTTTCATCTATGATCAAGTGATTGAATTTATGAAGTATTTCTTCTTAGCATATGTACATACCACCTGGAGTAGCGCCATGGCTTTAGATACCGACACCGGGCATTATCTAAATTTAAGTAAAGACAGGATTGCTATGTTGTTGGACAATCCTAGTGTTGATGCTATCGACGGGCTCGGAGTTAATATAATGTATGCATTGTTTTGGGGAACTGCCGGCGAAAAAGGTCCGTGGGTTGATGACGGTGAACGCGACATCGCAGCAGAAGCAAAAGCCTATTTAGAAGACGAGGATATCCATGGAATCGCCCGCGGCGTTCCCGCGAAGTCGTTTATGAGAGACTACTTGCCCTACACGTTGGCTTATTTTAGAGGGGGATATAGTGACGAATACGTAATCTCAAAAGTTAGCTTAAAATCATTATTGGGTCGCGATGATGTAGACGTCATCGATTCTGAAGAATATGATAGTGAAGGTAACGCAATCGTTAAAATAGAAAACATACAGATACAACACTATCTTCGTATGACCGATGCACGCATGGAAGCCCGAGTCAAAGCTACACCAAAAATTTTCAATATTGCATTTATTGGATTAGACATAGATGCAATTAGTGATAAAATGGGTAGAGCCGGCAGTGAATTCGATGAAGGGCTTGACACAAGAATTACTTCTCCCGGCTGGGGAACCCCCCACATAGTTGAAACCGAGACGACGATACCCGGCATAGGAACTGGAATTGTCACGACTGTTGAATTTGGTGCCGGGGAAACAAATTTAATGCCACGTCGCTCTTTGATCAATAGTTATTTTGGAAATATTGTATACGAACACATCTTAGAAAATGGAAAGGTACCAGACAACCCTACAGAAGCATATTATAGGAATGATGGAACACAATACCCAGATGTAGCGATTGAGGCATGGAACTCTAGGTATTATGTAAATGAGCCTATTAGCAGAGAAGATCTGATAAAGCGAATGAAACAGCTTATCAAGTCCTATGAGTTACAGAGAGACAATGATGAGGTGCTTGATTCAAATTTAAAGAATTTAGAATTCATTCTACAAACTTATAAAAATTCTTCAAACATCTTGAATGAATTTAGAAATTACATAAGAACGTATCAGAATAAGTCGCCAATATCCAATTCAGGTAAATTCTATAACAATTTTAAATTAGCAGCAACAGATTTTAACAAATCTATAATGACACAAGAAGAGGTTGTTAAGAGGTTATATAAGAGCACAGTTGTTTATGACAGCAGAGATGTTACGAAGATGGGTATTTTTGAGGATTTTTCATATGCTGTCCCATGGATATACGAGCATGCCACCGGCGCCGATCCGTTCTTTACAGGAGCTTTCGCATCCCCCGGTTCCGGCTTTATTCCAGAATCTTGGTTTACATATACCAGTAATGTTGTTTTGCGTAAATACGGCGATTCCATTCATGACACAGAAAGAAAACAAAATTCTGAATGGTGGAATTACTATGAAATTCTGGTTAGCGCATTAACCGACGGTCCGCATGATCTCATGCCATGGGGGGATGATTCCATCACCTACCGTACGGATTGGGCGACGTATGTAGATAGAATGTCAGCAGCAGATCAAGCAGCCATTGCCGAAATTCGCACACAATACATAACTAGAACGGGCGGGAGTACCACTGACGGTACGTACGGCGATTTGGCAGAGCACGAATATCTCACATGGGAAGATATAACGAATAGGGCAATGATTCAAACTAATAGGTATTTTGCAGCAAACAGCGAATACACGATATTAGGATTGCATGATTATGTTACAGGTGGATATGCAAATGGCGCCGTATATTCTATGGATTTTAACGGAGATCGAACAGTTATCAATCAGGGATGGTTTATGTTCGATTACGAAAAGGCTTTAATTACCAGATCTGCATTATCTGAGTTTGTTAGTCCCGCCGCTCTTCATAGATTTCTAGGGTATCGAGTACCGTACGAACACTTTTTTGTAGTTGCGGCTACGCTTATACGAAATGGCGTTCAAAGCCCATATACAGCGTCAGATAAAACAAGATTAACCCTTGAATGCAGGATGATCGGCCCACATAATGATTTTGAGCCCACATCCGGAGCCCCTAAATATCCACAAAGCTCATATAGTGTATGGCAAAGCGAAGGAAATGAAAGTTTTGCTGCGAATAGATTTCAGTATTACACACCCGGGGGTAACTGGAGCATCTCAGAAGATGGCACTGCCACCGGAGTGGGCACTATCACAAATAATTCATTTTTAAAGTTCATCAATTTTGATGTAATGAACGGGGATGTCTACACAGGCTTGAAAACTTTACGTAATTACGCTCCAACTAGTCCTGAGTTTCCATTTACTCCTATCGCTTTGGGTAGTCGAGTAGCTGGTGATTATAGGTTCATGACATTTCAATTTAGAGATGCGATGGACGATGACACCGCCTTTTATAATTTTGTTGCCGGTCACAAGCCGGCAGACGATCGCTCAACAACAGAAACGACAGCCTGTAATGCACTCGTAACAATAAACGATCGCAGCGAACCATTTTCGCAATACGAAGCTGCCGTGTTGATAGAAGACAGAAGTTTGGATACACTGCATACCATCTATGTGGGAATAGTAGAGCCAATGATCACTAGATTTGAAGAATATCTAGATTTTTGTGAAGAATTATGTAGCTTTAACAATATTGAAAATAGATTTAATACTTTTTTTGCTAATGGAATGGAGGCTAGATATAATGTAGGATCAGCGCCAGAGATGACAACATTCGCCGGCCCGCCGGATCCACAGCCTCCATGGTTTGAGATTCCGTACTTTATTTCAGCCTTTCAAAGAACATTTGGAGAGCAATATTATACTGATCACCTGGATGATTTTGGACAAGAAGAAAAGATATTAAAAAATGCAATAGAAATATCTAAATTGTGCAATCCGCGAACTGGAACCTTGGATGGAGTTGAATCTGTTCTAGAAATGCTTAGAGAATGCGGAAAAGTATTAACGTTAGAAAATACAGACGCATACGCTCAAATAAATACAATTTTGAATACTGAAACCACCGGTGAATCTGGCTTTATGTCTGACATAACAACTTCCGCAGATCTCCTTGGAAAATCCTACTCAATGACTACTCAGAATCAAATGATTAGTCCCGGTCCAAATTTAATTGGAGGTTCAGTACCTACAAGGGTAGCCGTCTTTACTGGTAGGATAGATATAGATCAGCCTATTTTTGGAGATGTAATTCTTGATGGCATAGATCTAAGAATGGATATTGAAGATATGGAAGGCCCGGTTATACCCGTGGATCCAAAAGATCCGGCGGGATATGATACATCTTGTTTTGTTGCCGGAACAAAGGTAAAAATGTATGATGGAACAGAGAAAAACATTGAAAATGTTGAAATTGGTGACATTCTACTTGGAGAAAACAACTCACCAAACACAGTATTAGAATTCGATCACCCAATGCTTGGCTCTAGACAACTATATTCTATTAACGATAGCAAGCCTTTTATAACGAAGGATCACCCAATTAAATCCACCACCGGCTGGAAAGCTATTTATCCTGAAGGAACCGAGCATATACCTAGGGTAACCATTGAAAGATTCAAGGATCACGGTGTTAAAACAACTCAACTTTGTCTCGGCGATAACTTAATTAGATTTGGAAATAAAACAGAAAAAATAACTCAATTACTACCTCATGATGCACCAAATCAAAGAATTTACAATTTTGTTTTGGATGGCAATCACACTTATTATGCTGATGGTTATCTAGTCCATAATGCTTGCGAGGGCGGTGGCGGAGGTTACTGCTTTGTTGCTGGAACAAAGGTAACAGCAATAACAGAGTCGGGAATTTCTCAAGTCAATATTGAGGAATTGAAAGTTGGAGATCAAGTGTTGACATATAATTTTGAAAATCAGCAAACCGAGCCGGCAAATATTATTTCTACCATGTCACCTAGACATGATGATATAGTCGAGTTTGTCTTTTCAAATGGAACCAGAACAAAACACACGCACGATCACCCCTATTATGTCGCAAGCAAGGGGTGGTGTTCATATCAGCCAGAGTTAACAAAACAACGCTACAAAGAAAAAAATCCAGAATTGTCAGAAATATTGAGTATTGAATTAGGCGACTTAGTAATGCTGTCAAGTGGAGAAAATACGGAGCTGGTTCAGATTAATCTAATAGATTCAGATGTTATCACCACATATAACATCAATGTCGACTTAAATTCAAATTATTTTGCTGACGATATCCTTGTGCACAACAAGGGCGGCGGTGGTGGTGTCACCACCCCAATGAAGATGTGCTGGGATGGAAGTGTTGTTCCAATCACGTCTTTTTGTCCTCCAATGCCCGAAGGAGGCTATGAAGTCGATTGGTCGGATATTGAATTACCCACAATCGAAGATATCTCTGGTCCATCAGGCCCGGGCCCTGCCGGCCCTACTCCATTCGATCCAGGCGAAGGCGGCGGCGGGTTCTGATCTCGGCAGGATTATAAAATACTATCAATAAAATTTTTTAAATTATCTAGTTATTTTAAGTTATTAAAGGATACCTACTATGGCACGAAAAATACGCCCGGGCGCAGTGAAAAGAGGTACAATCCCCTCTGCCACATATGCATGCCCAAGACCGGGAATGAATGTGTCGTCCCCGGGAAATTTAATTCTAACAACGGCACAAAGAATTTTGATGGACACCGGATACCAGCTTAAAACCAATCCTATGCATATTTTGCCAGCGCCCACAGCCCAAATTGTGCTGGACACTTTTCAAGTAACAGTTAGCCCAGAAGAGAAAGATTATTCTTTGATCAGAAAGCAAACATCTAAACTTAAAATAGAAAATCCTGCTATAATTGATCCTGTTGAATTATTGCTTAAGCCAGGACTTAGTACCGCTAAACAGCTTGGAATACCAGCAGGACCCATGAATCCTTTATTTAATCCAGACTATAATCCAACAGCAATGCAACAAAAGCAATATAACGATTATAAAATTGTAAATAAAGGAGAAATAAATTTAACGAAGCTTGCAATAAGATTTTGCACAACATCTCTTTCGGTTAATGGTCGCCCAAGTAAATATTTTCAAAATATTACAACTGTCGGTCCGGGCAACCTCTCCTTAAAGGGGAGGACTATTGTTCCGCCACAACCACATTCATATTCAAATCTTCCGGGAGTAGCATAAGGTATGAGAAGTTATAGAGGCGATTTTACTCACTATTATATGCTACCGAGTCCTGTAAACAGTTTTACGGATGTTGGATATACAGCTAATATGTGGACTTTTCAAACGGCATTGGATCGGTTTTTTACTGACTCAGATCTAAGGAGTACAAGGATAAGACGCACCTACCACTCCGAAGGCTCCACCGCAGCTATTGAGTATTCACTTGCAAGCAAGACGGGACTCACCGGATTAACCACCACCTCTTACCCATCCTTGGGAACATTCACAGTCGCCGGCGCCGGGTACACAGATAAATTCAGTTCAGATGCATACGGCGTTGCTGGTTTTGGTCCGGAAGTAGGTGACCCAGACACTTCTGGAGACACCACGGCCAGAATGAAGGGAGGTACAGATCTCTCTATCATCGATTATGAAAGTGGATTCACCGGCGGCAGAGAGCTATATTCTGTGTGGGATGCGGCTTATGGCGGCACTGGCGGTTCATCGCTTGGTGTCCTTGGCGATCTATATCAATTTTTTCCTGGTTGGGTTAGGGAATCAAATGATATGAGTATGATAGACGGCGTAAATTACATTACTTCTATGGTAAATACTGGAATATATTATCAAGTACCGCCTCTAAGTCCTTATGGATTTATAGACGAAACTCGACCATTTGCGCTATCGGTAAAAAATGAGTTCCATGAATTACACAGTACTTACGCTAACTATCCAGGCGGTGACTACGGTTCTGCATCCATGGCAGGAGGATATCCTGGATTTAGTGTTATTAATCCGTGTAAAAATTGTAGCACTATAGGAAGAGCTATTAACGGCTGGCATAGAATGTCTGAGTTTTTTAAAGGACAATTTGGAGAGGGAGTTTATAATCCATTTAATGTCTTATCACCAGACGATTATTATGTTGGCGACGAGCCGGGGTTATCGGATGCGCGCACGTGGGATTCAGAAACATTAGCTGGATTGTCGTTGGCGCTTGCTGCCGGTACAATTGATCTAGCTGCATATGCAACGTTGATTGATAATCTTGAGCTGACTCAGAATACATACGGCACAGCAGCGTTTACCGGGCTTTATGTTTATGAAAGTTGGTATGGAATATTGACGTCACATAGTGCTGTCGCTGAATCATATAGAGACGATTTATTTGGATTATTATTTTTTCACCCCGCGGGACACTGCGGAGTAGTGACATATGAAGGCAAAACCATTAGTTATGGGGGATTCCCAGATCAGAATTTGGATGAGCCAGTAGTTTCGCCATATGCCGAAGCTGATTATAGACCGGACTATGGATATCTCAGAGCCGATCATATTGCAGAAAATGTATATGTACCAAACTGGCCAATCGTTTACCCTTCCAACTCGTCTCTATCCGGAGAAGTGGAATCCGATGTGCTCGGCGGCGCCGGCGATATTGTTGTAGGCGCCAGCAACTCTTGCAACTACCACACCACAGTCGATGGCGATACAGTGCCGGATGGCTATGGCAACGCTGGTTTCGTAGTTGTTGGTGATCTGATGAGAAGATTTGGAATGTTTGATTCTAGAGCCGATAATGCATATTATCTTCGAATTGGATCACTTGATTGGATGAGGGGATTTATGCGCAATAAAGCATGGATTGTACAAAATAGTTTGGATGTGTGGAATGGCGCTCTTGAGCAACAAGTAAAACAACAAACAACAAAAAAATTAGACTTAGATCTGCTTCACCCTGTTGGCTTAGAACGCGGAACTGAATCATATGCAGATGCCGCAACGCCAACTACAGCCCCAAGCACAATGGGCGGCTCTGATAGTGGCGGAGGATCCAGCGGAGGATCAGGTGGTGGCAGCTACGGTGGTGGATACTAGAAAAAATGGCAGAAATTAGAAGTAAAATATTAGAATTTTTTAGTCACGGTATGATCGATGATGGCTCAGATGATCTAAAATTTGCTTTAGGTTCAAGCTGGCAACTGAAGTCTGCTCCCAGTGAATATAGTCCATCCAAATTAAGATTTGATTATGAGCACCCTAATGTATCAACAGATACTGAAACCGAAGCAGCAGATGCAATAAGGGCACTCTCTCTGCATAGGTATGTTGTACAGTCTGGCTGGCAACCTTTTGGCGTCCAATCTGCTATTGAGAGTTGGGAATATAATCCATATAATGTTTCGCCAATTAGTCCAGAATCATATATGCCAAATTTTAAAATACCCATGAGATTTTATTCTAGTGTTGCAAAAACTAAAGGAGATCTCTACTGGAACATATATTGGACAGGAGGAATGTGGGGAGATAAACAATTCTATCCCCTAATTGATGAAACAAAATCCTTTTACGCTATTCATGGTACATTTTCGTTGCCATATTACATAGCACCAATTAGGCTAAATGATTTCAATCCAAGTTCAGCTTACGAACAAACTTTTAAAACATTTAGTGTCAAATGTAATTATCCTTATTATGACGAGTTTATTCAAAACAGGCTTGAATATGAGAAAGAAATAAGTGAAAGATTGCTGCCTAATTTTAACTATACAAGAGATATTCTCATGAGAACGTACGACGCGATCGATATGAGTGCTGCTAGTTTTGAAGGCGGCGCCAGCAAGGCATTCTCAACTATAGAAGACTATACAATGGACACGGCAGGGGCATATTATACCGCATACATGCCCTCAATTACAACGTGGACACAACCTTTAAACGACTGGTACTTCCAAGGATATATAGGACACGTACTGGTTTACACCGAAGGCGATCAGAATTCGTATCTTGGAGGCATTTGGCCGCAATTATGGAATGAGCCTAATCCATCAAAAAGCAGGGAAACAGCCGAAAGGCGTCAAGAAAATATAATGTTCGATCAACATTACTATGCGTTTGCCGGCGGCGATTATTTGCTGGGAGATCCATACTCTCATTATGCAGATTATGATAAAGCAAATCTTTTGGCTTCGTCAAAAATGTATAGCATAGAAGTTGCATTCCATCCTCACAAGACGACAGACGAAGAGGGTTATAAGCTCATGGCTGGTGCGCAGCCTGATTTTGAGGGCAATAAATATGGCGCCACTGAAGATCATGGCGCTAATCCAATCAGGGATATAATTGAAAGATATTATTTTTCTAGTAGATTTTTAGAGTTATTAAAAGATATTGACGAAGGCTCTATGCCAGATCTTCCTACCGGTAAAATGGACTTTAAAGGAATTTTGGACTACGGCACAACAACTCACACTGAAATAGATGATACTGGTGCTGAAACTCCGGTATCTCACACGGCTTCAAAGATCCATGACAAGTCTTATAAGTTTTTTGATTGGACAGAGCTGTTGGCACATGTCTACAATGAGCCGCTTGTTGCAACTAATGACAATTATATGTTTATCGGTCCTTCTGATCCCAGACAGCTGACTACAATGTCAGATAGCACTATGTTCACTTACGTAGAAAATCAATCTTTATTGAGTGTTTTAGATTATACTATGGATTATTTGGGTAATTTATATAAACCTATGTTTGAGGCTTTAAAGCAAAATGAATTCTATAACCATTCTGGATTAATTTTTGATAGTCCGAGCGATGTTTCAAATAAGCTCAATCAAGCTTTTATAAAAGCTAATGGCTGGTCTTCGACGCAAGCCCTGGCGTATAAAGTAGAAAAATTTGAAGCTACTCCAGATGGTAAGGCGACGGGAGATCCGATACAAAAATTTTGGTTTTTTAATTCTTCAGATATGCCGGACGAGATAAAGCTTACCGATAGTCAAGTAAAGTTTGGAAAACTTTATGTTTATAGATGTACTGCATATGCTGCAGTTCTTGCAAATCAATACAAGTATACTAATTTAAGGTTAACCAAGTTAATTGGAAGGTACGAGGGAGATCCAAAAGATTTCTACTGTGTTCAATTCTATAATCCAAGTTCAAATGAAGCAGCAGATCAAACGTTTGCAGCCAGACTGGCAACTACCGCCGATGGCGACACCACCTACCAGACGACAGGCTTATCAGACTATAATACAGTCGCAACGCTAGCCCAAGATCTGATAACAGAGCCGCAGGCTGCAGATCTCATGTTAAATATTCAACCTTGTGTTAAGATTGTAGAATTTCCTATGTTTGAAAAAACTTGTGGTGTGTACGACAATCCCTGCAGCGGGCTCACTGTAGAACCATTTCAGTTTTTAGATGACAGTCAGAAAATTGGGTTTTCAATAACAGGAGATCCGTATAAGCCCTATTATTATCCGGCACTCCTAAATCCAAGCGAAGAAATAGATAAAAAGAATTATATGGATTCCATAGAGATCTACCCATCAGAATTTGTATCTGAATATTCGCGTAGTCCCGCTAGGTATTTAGAAATGTACCGCATACCTAAAAAGCCAACTTCGTTTTATGATTTTGGAAAAAATCTGGTTAGCAGAATAGATCTTAAAATTCCTGAAACTGAAAGTTTTAGAAAAAATTATATTGCTACTGATAAAATTAAAACAAACAAGACATATTATTATTTGTTTAGATTTGTTAGCGATCATGGTATGCCATCTTGGCCTTCTTCGATTATAGAGGCGCGCCTTGTTAATGATGGAGGTTATATTTATTCGCTATTTGAACACTATGATACATCTCAGTTCATATTAGATCCCTTTGAAAATCCTTCAATCACCTTCAAAAAGATGCTTCAGATAGAGCCAAATGTGCAGCAGCTGCAGTTTGATGTTGGGAATGCAGATTTTTCTCAGCCGGCAAATACTCAATTATCAAAAGTAAAGCTTGGAACTTTGGATGATAAATTGTGGGAGAAAAAATTCAAAATAAGATTAACATCAAAAAGGACAGGTAAAAAAATAGATTTAAATATAGACTACAAAGTTAACAATCTAGATAGGACATCTAAAAAAGATCTGTACTTGAGAACTGACGGTGACGGCGAACCAGTATATTCCGAAGTAGTTTCTGGTGCAAGATTGCTTGACTGGTCTGATAGTTCAGAATAAGAGACAACAATATAAATAAAAACTATTTAAATTATGGCATACTTAAAAACAAGCGATTCTATTATAATCAACGCAACATTGACAGATAAAGGAAAAAAGTTGTTATCCAGAGGAGATTTTAAAGTAGCAAAATTTGCTTTAGGAGACGACGAAATCGATTACTCCTTATTCAGTACGGTAACCCGTGATGACATGGATGGTGACGAAGGTTACGAGCCTGCATTGTTGAATTCTTATGTGTTTGAGGCATACAAAGATACTCAATCTAATATTCAATATGGGTTAGTGTCCTTCGAAGGTGCCAAACTAACAACAGCAGAAAAAAGAGAATACACAGCACTTACTTTAGGAGAAATGCATTCATGGGTGCTTTATGTACCCATATTAACAATAAATAAAAAGCTGGATTATAGTCCCACAATGAGCGGTTCCTTTTATTATCTATCTGCAAATGACGAAACTACAGAAAAGCTCAACAAAATCAATAACTTTAAATTTTTAACTACGACTTCATTAGAAAATATAAAGCTTGTTGTAGAGTCATGCATACATGTACCAATTGAAGTCGAACCCGAAAAGTATCATTGGCCCACAGAAGCGAACACTAGATATTATATTTTAGATAAACACCTTCTTGATATGGACTATTTTTTATATGCAGACAATCGATTAATAAAAAATATTTGTGGGATTCAAAAAAGCTCCGTGTTCAGGAACTATGCTGATAACAATGCCCAAATTAATTTTGTAACTGATAAGGAAACACCACCGATCTCTTACCAATCAGAATTTGATAATTTTGCGACATACATAACAAAAGGCATTCGTAATGAAAATTATTACTACCCCGAGATGGAAGGCTTCATTGATTGGAGCGTCGTCGAAGCGCACAAGTATACAGAAACAAGAGGACCGAAAGGGGGCATTGTTGCTTTTAATCCTTTGATTAATGAAGAGTTAAGGGGTTCTTCTACATCGGTTAGGGATTTTAGATATTCTGATTTCGGAGAAATTGATCAAGTAGTTTTTAGCGAATTACCCACAAGCAAGTTCGATTATATAGATACTACTATTTATATTATAGGCGCGACAACAAACTCTCGTACGCAAATTCCACTAAGGATTATCCGATACGTTGGAACATAATTTTAAAATAAATCAATAATATAGTAAACTCTTTGTATGAAATTTACTATTTATTTAGTTAAAGAGGAAAATAAATGGCTTTTTTAGATAACTCAGGCGACATCATTTTAGACGCCACACTCACAGAACTTGGCCGTCAAAGAATGGCCAACGGAACATTCACTATATCAAAGTTTGCTTTTGGTGACGACGAAATTAATTACAGATTATACAACAAAGACCATTCGTCCGGATCGGCATATTATGATTTAGAAATTATGCAAACGCCAGTCTTTGAAGCCAGCACTGGCGGAAACGCATCAATCAACTATGGACTTATAAGCTTATCTAATAATAACTTGCTTTACATGCCTACAATTAAAAGAAATCAGTTAGTGCGCCCAGGTGCTAAGCCAGTCAGTAATGTATATTACCTGGCGGTAAACGACGCTACAACTGCTGATGCATTAGTTAC
>MDTA01068292.1_pt1 | contig 21472 bp, 22 predicted proteins | sample 811151 | NCBI WGS metagenome assembly MDTA01 (sample SAMN05326648, study PRJNA326480) | marine metagenome | isolation source: seawater | place: Indian Ocean: South | collected 2010 | reverse complement strand
TGGTTCTTCAGGTTTAGGGAAGGCATTAGCCTTAGCTTTATCAAAAAATAATAAAATATATTGTTTAAGCAAATCAGTTCTAAAAAGCAAAAATGTGAAATCAATAAAATGTAATTTTAAAAATATCAACAGTATCAAAAAAAAATTGAAAAAACTTATAAATATCAAAAAAATCGATTATGTATTTCTTAATGCTGGCATTTTAGGTGAAATTGAAAAAATGGATAAAATTAACTTCGATCAAGTGCAAGAAATCTTTAAAATAAATGTTTTCGCAAATAAAGAAATTATTGATTTTTTTTTATCAAAAAAAATAAAGACTAATTTCATAATTGCTTTATCATCTGGAGCAGCATTAAGACCAAAAGTAGGTTGGTTTTTATACTGTAGTTCAAAGGCAACTCTGAAATTTATGATTGAGTGCTATGCTAGTGAATTTAAAAAAATAAAATTTATTAATTTATCACCTGGATTAATAAAAACACGAATGCAGAAGCAAATATGTAAAATCGACGATAAAAAAATTAAATCAGTAAAAAAATTTAAAAAATTAAATTATCAAAATAAAGTTCCTAGTCCAGAGGTTGTCGCAATTAATGTTATTAAAAACCTTACAAAATTCAAGAAAATACCCAGTGGATCTTATATAGATATTCGAAAAAATTAAAATTTCCTCTTTACTGTTCAAATAATGAACGATATTATGTTCAAAAAATGAACAATAAAAAATTTAATAAAGATTACTTCGAGGTTTTGAGAAAAATTGAAAAGAAACCTTCTCAAAGTCAAAGAGAGATGGCGAATGATTTAGGTTTTAGTTTAGGTAAACTAAACTACTGTTTAAAAGCCTTGAAAACAAAAGGTCTTGTAAAAATTAATAATTTTAAAAAAAACCCTAACAAATTAAATTATTTATACATACTGACACCGAAAGGTATAGCAGCAAAAACTGAATTAACTGTGATGTTTATGAAAAGAAAAATGAGAGAGTATGACGAACTTAAAAAAGAACTAGAAAAAAATAAACATTTAAGAATTAAACAATAAAATTTTCATTATGAAAAAAAAATTAAGCAAATATTCTGGGAATATTATTTTAGATAATAAAAAAATTATAGACGCCATTAAAGTATTAAATAATGTAAAATTAAAAACTTTAATTGTAATTGATAAAAATAGAAAATTGATCGGCACTCTTACAGATGGAGATATAAGAAGAGCAATGCTAAAAGGATTTAACACAAATAATTCAATAACTCCAATAGTAAACAAAAAACCAATTAAAAAAAAATTAGGAAAAAAAATTAGTAATTATAAAGACGCTAAAATAATCCCAATCGTTGATAGTAGAAATAAAGTTGTAAATCTAGAGGAAAAGAAGAGAGATAAATTAAACTTAAATATGCAAGCTGAACTGGATATTGTTCTTATGGCGGGTGGTTATGGTAAACGTTTATTACCCTTAACAAATAAAGTTCCAAAACCACTTTTAAAAATAAATAAAAAATCTATTTTAGAATTAGCAATTGAAAATTTTGAAAAATATAATTTTAAAAACTTTTATATATCTACTCATTACAAATCATCATTAATTAAAAAATACTTTAATAGTAAAAAATTTCTTAAATTTAAAATTGTATATCTTGTCGAAAAAAAACCTTTAGGAACTGCAGGATGTTTATCAATTCTAAATTTTGACAGAATCAAAGAAAATATTCTGGTTTATAATGGAGATATAATCACCAATCTTAATATTCTTAATTTGTATAAATTTCATATCGATACAGAATCAGATATTACAGTTTGTGCTAAGGAATATTCTAATTCATCTCCTTACGGTGAAATTTTATTTGATGGTTTCAAAATAAAAAAAATTTTAGAAAAACCCCAAAAAAAAAGTTTTGTGAACGCAGGTATTTATATTTTAAAAAAAAAATTAATAAAAAAAGTAAAAACTTCTCGAATAGATATGACCGACGTAATTGAACAAACTATTAATAAAAAAGGAAAAGTTAACATTTATCCAATATATGAGTATTGGGCAGATATGGGAACAAAACAAAACTACAAACAAATTTTGAAGCAAAAAGGTTTTTAAAAAATTATAAAATGAAAAAATTAATTCATTACTTAAATTCTAAGAGAAAAAAACTTAATAAAAAATACTTACCTCTTCATGAACCTGAAATTACAAAAAGAGATCAGCAAGAAGTTCTTAAAGGGTTAAAAAGTGGCTTTGTATCAACAGCAGGTAAAGATATTATGATTTTTGAAAAAAAACTCAAAAAAATAATTAAAGTTAGGAATATAGTTTCTACGATTAACGGAACATCTGCCTTAGATATAGCTCTTAAAATTGTTGGTGTAAAAGAGCAAGACGAGGTATTATTACCAACTATAAGCTTTGTTGCCCCTGCAAATGCCATACTTTATAATAATGCTATCCCACACTTTATTGATTCAGATCTTAATCATTTCGGAGTAGACCCAGAAAAGTTAAAAACTTATTTGCTCAAGAATACAAAAATAAAAAACAAAATATGTATAAATTTAAATACAAATAGGCCTATTAGAGCTTTATTAGTTGTTCATGTATTTGGCCATCCTGCAAAAATTTTACAATTAAAGGCAGTAGCTAAAAAGTTTAATTTAAAATTAATTGAAGATGCAGCAGAAGCATTGGGTAGCTTTTTTAAAAAAAAACATGTGGGTACCTTTGGAGATGTTGGAATATTGAGTTTTAATGGAAATAAAATTATAACAACTGGAGTTGGAGGCGCAGTAATAACTAATAATAAAAACTTGGGTGATCACGCAAGACACTTAAGCACTACCGCAAAAGTCAGACACAAATGGGATTTTGTTCATGACATGCTTGGATATAATTATAGGTTAGCAAATATAAATGCTACACTTGGTATTTCTCAATTAAAAAAACTTTCATACTATTTAAAGATTAAAAGAAAAATCTTTAAAAGATTTAAAAATTTTTTAAAAGACTCTGATGAGATAAATATTTTAAATGAACCAAAGGATTGTAAAAGTAACTTTTGGCTACAGACACTTGTAATTAAGAGACCATCAAAATCAAAAAGAGATAAATTATTAAATAAATTTCATAGAAATAAAATTTTAGCAAGACCGATTTGGAGACCATTACACAAACTTTCTTATTTTAATAAATACCCAAAAATGAATTTATCAAACTCAAAAAAAATTGAAAACTCTATTATTAATATTCCAAGTAGCTTTTATTTATAAATGAATCTAAAATCTAAAATATTATTCCTTGGTAAAAAAAACTGTTTTGTATGTAAAAAGATGCATGAATTTCTTAAGTTAAACTCAAAAAATGTAATTCGAATAAACATTGATAAAAGTAATAAAAAAAAATCTATAAAAAAACTACTAGACTGGAAAGGAGATTATATATTTTCTTTTAGATCTAAATACATAATTCCAAATATATTATTAAATAAAACTAAAATTGCAGCAATAAATTTTCATCCAGGACCTCCAAACTATAGAGGAATTGGTTGTATTAATTTTTCAATTTTAAACAATGAAAAATATTATGGTTTAACTTGTCACTATATTTCAAAAAAAATAGATAATGGAAAAATAATTGATGTTAAAAGATTCAAATTAAACCCAAAAGATAGTATAGACCAAATACTCTCTAAAACATACAAATTACAATTAAATCAATTTAAATATGTAATTCGTAGTTTAAAAAAAAGTAACACCATTCAAAAATTAATAAATAATTCTAAGAAGGAAAAATGGTCAAAGAAACTATATACACAATCTATGTTAGAGAACTTGTATAATATTAATAGACAGATGGAGAAAAAAAATTTTGAACTAGAATTGTACCTTAGAGCAACAATTACAAAAAATTTCAAACCATATTATAAAGTTGGTGAAAAGTTATTTTATATATCATGAAAAATAAAAAAATTTTAATTATTGCAGAAGCAGGAGTTAATCATAATGGTAAATTGAATATTGCAAAAAAACTCATTTTGGCAGCGTCTAAAGCAGGTGCTGATTTCATAAAATTTCAAACTTTTAATCCAGACGAAATGATAATTAAATCCACTAAATTAGCAAATTATCAAAAAAACAATTTAAAGAAAAAAACCTCACAGTATAAAATGTTAAAAAAATACGAACTAAATAAAAACTGGTACAAAAATATAATTGATTGTTGTAAAAAAAATAATATTAAATTTATTTCTTCTCCATTTGATATATCTAGCATTCGTTTCTTGAAAAAATTTAATTTAGATTATATTAAAATTCCTTCAGGTGAGATTGATAATTATCCTTATTTAAAAGAGATAGCGTTTCTTAAGAAAAAAACTATTTTATCTACTGGGATGTCAACATTAAATGAAATCCGTTTTGCATTAAAAACTCTTTTAAAATTTGGGTTAACAAAAAATAAAATTTCAATTCTTCATTGTCACACAGATTATCCAAGCAATGTTAAAGATTTGAACTTAAATTCTATTATAACAATAAAAAAAATATTTAGATTATGCACTGGTTATTCCGACCATAGTATGGGTATTACAGCTCCAATTGCAGCTGCAGCGTTAGGCTCTGAAATTATCGAAAAACATTTAACGTTAGATAGAAAATTAAGTGGACCTGATCATAAAGCTAGCATCAATCCAAGGGAATTTGCTCAAATGGTTATATCAGTTCGACATGTTGAGAAAATGCTTGGTAATGGAAAAAAAATTCCGTCCAAAAGTGAGTTAAGAAATAAATTGCTTGTAAGAAAATCTATTGTGGCAAGTAAAAAAATTTTTAGGGGAGATAAATTTACTAACTTTAATATAACAACAAAAAGACCTGCAAAAGGTAAATCTCCAAAGCTTTATGCAAATATATTAGGAAAAATTTCAAAAAGAAACTACGAAAAAGACGAATTTATATAAATTATGAAAGTTTGTTTTATTACCAGTTCAAGAGCAGATTATGGATTACTTTATAGGCTTATGAAGTTATTTGATAAAGATAAATTTTTTAAATTTCAATGTATAGCTACGGGATCACATCTCTCTAAAAAGTTTGGATATACATACAAAGATATCCTTAAAGATAAGATAAAAATTGATCATTTTGTAGATATTGGTGTAGAAAAAAATAGTCTAGAGACAGATATTGCCAAATCTTTAGGATCTGCAATTTCAAAGATTTCGTTGAAACTAAAAAATTTAAAATCTGATTTGATCATTCTTTTGGGAGACAGATATGAAATATTTGCAGCCTGCACAGCAGCCTATATTCATCAAATTCCAATATGTCATTTACATGGAGGAGAATTAACTAGTGGAGTTTTGGATGATGGGTTCAGACACTCAATAAGCAAAATGTCTAACTTACATTTTGTATCGCATAATAAATATAAACAGAGATTAATCCAATTAGGAGAAGACAAGAAAAATATATACGTTGTAGGGGGATATGGCGTTGATTTAATAAATAATATTTCTTTTAAATCAAAAAAAAAACTTGAAAAAGAAATGAATTTTAAATTTGGTAAAAATAATTTACTAGTAACATATCATCCAGAAACTATTAGAGGTAGTACTCCGGTTAAAGATTTTAAAAATATCTTACAAGGATTGGATAAATTGAGAAATGTAAATATAATTTTTACGAAAGCTAATTTTGATTTAAAAGGCAACATAATTAACAACATGATAAATAATTTTGTAAAAAAAAATAAGAAGAATAGAATTGCATTTAAATCAATGGGAAGTATTAATTATTATTCAACAATAAAATTTGTAGATGCTGTTGTTGGCAACTCATCAAGCGGGTTATTGGAAGTACCATCTTTAAAAAAAATTACTTTAAATATAGGCATTAGACAAAAAGATAGGCTTAAAGCTTTAAGCGTCATAGACTTACCAGCTAAGAAAAATAGAATATATACTTCACTCAAAAAAATAATTTACAAGAAAAAAAAAATTAACCAAAAAATATTTGAAAACCCTTATGGAAATGGCAAAGCATCAATTAAGACTTTTGATATTATTAAGAAGCTTTTTAAAACTAAAAAAAGTATAACAAAAATGAAACGATTTATTGATTTATAACTATTATGGCAAAAAAAATATTTATAACAGGTGCAACAGGCTTTATCGGGTCACATTTATGTGAGATGGCTGCAAAAAAAGGGTTTAACGTAGTTGGATTTGACAGATATAATCCCAATAATGATCATGGTTGGTTAAATAAAAATAATTACAAAAATCTTAAAATTATTCTTGGTGATATCAGAGACTATGACTCTGTCCATAAATCTATGAAAGGTTGTAAAATCGTTTTTCATCTAGCTGCATTAGGAGGAATACCGTACTCATATTATTCACCCGCGGCCTACGTTAAAACTAATATTGAGGGTACTTATAATGTGCTTGAATCTGCAAAGAATTTAAAAGTGAATAGTACAATAATAACTTCTACGAGTGAGGTTTATGGATCAGCAAAGTATATTCCAATGGACGAAAGTCACCCCTTGAATGCTCAATCACCTTATGCCGCATCTAAAGTAGCTGCAGATCAACTTGCTCTAAGTTATTTTAACTCTTATAATCTTCCAATAAAAATTATTAGACCTTTTAATACTTACGGTCCTAGACAGTCCAACCGAGCCGTAATACCTAGAATTATAAATCAGTGTTTATTAAATAAAAAAAGCATTAATCTTGGAAATTTAAAACCTACAAGAGATTTTAATTATGTCGAAGATGTTTGCAAGGCATACTTTGAAATTCTAAAAAATAAACAGCTTAACGGAGAAATAATTAATGTTGGTAGTAATACTAATATTTCAATAGGGAATTTAGCTAAAGTTATTATGAAAATAACAGGTAAAAAAATTAAAATTATTCAAAAAAATAAAATAATGCGTCCGAAGAAAAGTGAGGTAGAAAATTTAAAGTGTAATAATAAGTTTCTTAAAAGAAACACTCGTTGGTCGTCAAATTATAACTTGATAGAAGGTCTTAAAAAAACAATTAAATGGATGGATAAAAATAAAAAAACTTTTAAAAATGAATATCAAATATAGCAAAAAAAATATTTTGTGCACAATTTGCGCTAGGGGCAGTTCTAAAGGAATTGTTAATAAAGCTTTGAAAAAAATTAAAGGTGTCCCTTTGATTGGAATTACCATTAAACAAGCTATAAAATCAAATGTATTTGATGAAATTGTAGTTTCTACTGACTCTGAAAAAATTAGGAAAGTAGCAGTAAAATTTGGAGCAAGATCTTGGTTTTTGAGACCAAAGAAGCTTTCCACAGACAACACTCCTAAAATTCCAGCTATTAGACATACATTAAAGATGTCAGAAATTTTCTTTAAAAAAAAGTATGACATATGCATGGATTTAGATGTGACTTCACCTTTAAGAAATATCAAAGATATAAAAGATTCTCTTAATTTATTTGTAAAAAAAAAAAAATTAGACAATTTATTCTCGGTAAGCAAATCAAGAAGAAACCCCTATTTTAATATGGTCGAAGTAAAAAATTCAAAAGTGAATTACGTGAAAAAACATACAACGCAAATTAGTTCTAGACAAAAAGCACCACAAGTTTATGATTTAAATGCCTCAATCTATATTTGGAAGAGATCTTTTTTATTAAAATCAAACAAATTGGTGTCGAAAAAAACAGGTATATTTGTAATGCCTGAAAGTAGATCAATTGATATCGATCATAAATTAGATTTAGAAATTGTAAGAAATTTATTTAAGGAAAAGTATAAATATGTTTAATTTTTTTAACAAAACTGCTTTTGTGTTAGGTGGTTCGGGATTAATCGGTTCAAAAGTTATCGAAAAATTGCTAGATCTAAATTGTAAGATTATTAATTTAGATATAAAAAAATATAAACCTCAAAAAAATATAAATTATAATTTTTCAAAATTTGATTGTTCTCAAATTAATTATATAAAAAATTATAAAAAGATAATAAAAAAATTTGGATTACCAGATATATTTATAAACTGCTCATACCCAAAAACTAATGATTGGAAAAAAAATAATTTTGATAATATAAGTTACGATTCTCTTAAAAAAAATGTCGAAATGCAACTAGTAAACCAATCTTTTTTAATCAAAGAGGTGGCTCAACAAAATAAAAAAAGTAAAAAAAAATGTAGTATAGTTTTGTTAAGTTCAATTTATGGACTAGTTGGACAAGATATATCAATTTATAAAAATACAAAAGTTTCTGAAAATTTATCATATACAATCACTAAAGGCGCATTAATTAATTTTACAAGACAGATGAGTTCTTTTTACACAAGGTTTGGAATAAGAACTAATTGTGTTTGTCCTGGAGGGGTATTTGATAAATCAATCAGTAAAAGTAATAAATTTTATAAAAATCTTTTGTTTAATTATTCCAAAAGGAGTCCCATAAAACGAATGGCACATCCTGAAGAAATTGCAAATCCAATAATTTTTTTAGCTTCAGACTTATCGTCATATATTTCAGGAGCTACACTTGCAGTTGATGGAGGGTGGACAGCAATTTAAATGATCATTGTAATTTTTGGATACGGGTCAGCAGGAAGAAGACACGCAAACATTATTAGAAAAAATTTTAGTAATTCTAAAATTTATATTTATACAAAACAAAAAATAAAAGAATATAACTATTTTAGTAACTTAAAAACCATTCTTACACTTAAGCCTGATTACGTTATAATAGCGAGCGAAAATAATAAGCATTTTTATCAGTTACAATTTTTAGAAAAAAATTTTAAAGGGTTAAAAATATTAGTTGAAAAACCTCTTTTTGATAAATTTAAAAAATTAAATATTCGAAAGAACAACGTTTTTGTGGGATATAACTTAAGATTTCACCCCTTTATAAAAAATATCTATAATTTAATTAAATCTAATCAAACTTATGATATTCAGTTTATTACTAATACTTATTTACCTAACTGGAGAAAGACAAATTTTAAAAATAATTATGCTGTATCTAAAAGAAAAGGAGGAGGCATTATCCTTGATTTAAGTCATGAATTGGATCTTGCAAAAATATTACTTGGCGAATTTAAAATTTTATATAAAAATTATGGTAAAATCTCAAAGCTTACTAACGACACTGAGGATCATTTAAAATTAATTGGTAGAAAAAGAGATACAAACCTTAGTATAGACTTAAAATATTTCTCGAGAAATGAAGTCAGGATAATTTTAGTAGATTGTAAAAACTTCTCAATTTTCGCCGATCTTAAAAACTCAATATTCAAAGTAGCCTATAATAATAAAACTATCGTAAGAAAATCAAAGGTTTCAATGTATCAAACATATCTTGAAATGCACAAAGCAGTAATTATGAAAAAAAATTTTAAACATTTATGCACATATAACGAAGGAGTTAGATTATTAAAACTAATTAATTCTATAAAAATAAAAAAATTGAACGCTAAATGACTAAAACTTTCTCAAACATAATTTATCTTTTTTTAAAGTTTTTAAATAAAATATTTTATTTCTTGTTTAAAAAAAATTTTTTATATTGGATAAGATATTTTATTGAAAAAGATGCTTATAAATCTCTAACTATTAATTCTGAAAAAAAGCTTAAACTATTTTCACCTAATATTTTAACTGAAGATTTAATAAATGATTTTTTTGTAAAAGAACCAGAAACTTTAAACTGGATAGACAAGTTTGATGATACTAAAAAAAGCTATTTTTGGGATATAGGTTCAAATATAGGATTATATTCAGTTTACGCTGCTACAGTTAAGAATAATATTTCTGTAGTGAGTTTTGAGCCTTCCACTAGTAATCTAAGAATTTTATCAAGGAATATATCGATTAACAATCTTCAAAAAAAAATTAAAATTTTCCAAATTCCCCTTACTGATAAAAAAAATACTTTTTTGGAAATTTTTGAGAGGAAGTTTGGAGAGGGAGAAAGTCATAATACTTTAGATGAAAATATAGGATTTGATGGAAAAAAGATAATATCAAATAATTCATATAAGCTATTTTCATCAAGTATAGATCAACTAATTGATGATAAAATTTTAAATATCCCTAACTATATAAAAATTGACGTAGACGGGTTGGAACATTTAATTTTAAAAGGTGCTTTAAAAACTCTGAAAAGTCCTGATATCTTAGAAATTCAAATAGAAATTAATGAACTTTTTTCGGAGCAAAAAAAATCAATTTTTCAAATATTAGAAGGATGTAACTTCATTTTTAAAGAAAAAAAAAGAAACGAATTTAGCAAATATTATATCAGTAAAGAATTTTCAAAAATTTATAATTATTACTTTATTAAAAAAGGGTAATCGAATTTATGATTGTTTTATTAGCCCCGTATAAATTTACAAAATACCATTATCTTATTTATGAACTTGATTTATTCAAGAAGAATATTAATGAAAAAATTGAAGTACATGATTTATCTAAAATTACTAACCCACAATCTGAAAGCTCTTTCAGATTGCCAAGGCTTAAACAGACAAAAATTTTTTATAATATAGATGAATGGGAAAACTACTTTAAAAAAATTTACCAAAAAAAAAAATTAATAGTATTTAACTTATTGGAATTAAATTCATTCAATTCACTTAAAATTCATTTCAAATTATCTAAGTACATAAATACATTCATTCAGTTAAAATCTCAAGGTTTGCCAAATATTTTTGTAAAAAAAAATAAAAAAATTCATATTTCAAGTATCTTTAATAAAATGTTCAAAGTAATAAAAAACAGAAATTTAATTAAACTTTTTCTAAAACAAAAGATTATTACAGTTTTAGCTAAATTTATAAAATTTGAGAAAATCTATTATTTAAAGCTAGGAAAAAAAAAAAATTTTATAACAAGTTTAAACTCTAAGAAAGAAATATATATTGACTATCATTCACACGATTTTTCTCGGATGAGGTATTTAAAAAAAAAACAAAGTAAAAAAAAGCAAAACTTTAAAACAAAAAAGAGAAATAAAAGATTCGGAGTATTTTTAGATACACCAACACCCTATTTTAAAGATGATTATAGTCTGATGGGTATAGAAATAAATTATAATTTACAAAAATGGTATAATGATCTAAATGACTTTTTGCTTAAAGCTGAAAAAGTTTTTAATTGTAAAATTATAATAATTCCACACCCAAAAGTTAAAAATATAAAAAATCCGTTCTATGATAAAAATTTTAAAGTTTGTAACGATTTAGACGCAGTTCATAAACTTATACCCTCAGCTCAAATTGTGTTTTCAATTAATGCTAGCACAGCAATTGGATTAGCCGTCGCAAGTCAAAAAAAAGTAATTTTAATCTATAATAATCAAATTAAAGAAAAAAATTACAAATTATTTGATGAGTGTAGATTTATTGCAAAGAAAAGTAATTCAAAATTTTTAAACATTAATAATTTCAATTTAGAAAGTTTAAAAAATATTAAAATTAAAAAAAATGACAAGAATTATATTTTTGACTATATGACTTCTAAAAAAATATCAAAAAAACAAAACTACGAAATTTTTAGTAATTTAGTAGAGAAAATAAAAGCAAAGAATTGCTTAAGAGGCAACTTATGATATTTAATTTTGATAAGGTTTTAAAGATAATCAACGACAGAAAAGACATAAAAAAATTAAAATTTATCTTCTTCTTAAATTTTATTAATTTTACAATTGAAATAATTACTTTAGTTTCAATTCCTATTTTTGCAGCCTTATTGCTCGATAAAAATTTTATTAATAAAAAATTTGATATCGATCTAACTCAATATTTTGGATCAGAGAATATATTGATAAGTTTTGGTGTTTTTATAATTTTTTTATTTTTAATAAAAAACATATTTTTGATCTTTTTAACTTACTTGCAGACAAATTTTACAAAGAATTTGAAAATTAAAGTAGCTGAAAAAATTTTTCAAAATTATTTGTACAGCGCTTACTCTTATCATTTAGATTTTAGTCCATCAGAGCTTACTAGAAATGCAACCTATAGTGTTCAACATCTTGGTTATTATATATTTCATTTAATTAACTTATTTAGGGAGGTCATTGCTATTTTATTCATCGTCTCTCTTCTTCTTTTTGTAGAACCTATTATTGTTTTAATCTCAAGTACATTTCTTTTCTTTGTATCATTCTTTTTTATTAAAAATTTTAAAAAAGATATAAAGCAGAAAGCTAAAGAAAATCAAAACTTAAATGATCTTTTTACCAAGTACCTTCATAACTCATTTTCTTCAATTAAAGATGTTAAAATTTTAAAAAAAGAAAAGGATATTCTTAATAATTTTTCAAAAAAGATAAATATTTTTGAGAAAAATCTTTTTTTCTTTCAAATTCTCGAAAAATTACCAAGGACAACTTTAGAGGTTTTCTCTGTTGCATTTATTCTATTTTTATGTGTGATAATATTTAAAATAATTGATAATCCTACTGAACAACTGGCTATTTTATCTTTATTCGCAGTGTCTACGATTAGAATGTTGCCATCTGTTAGTTCAATTAATGCTAGTTTGAATTATTTAAAAATTTTTCGACCTTCTTTAATTTTAATTTATGAGGAATATGAAAAATTTGATTTACGAGATAAAAAAAATAAACAAAAAATCGATAAATTTTATTTTAAAGAAAATTTAGATATAAAAAAAAATTTTATTATCTCTGAAAACATTAGTTTTAAATTTAAATCAAAGAAAGAGATCTTAAACAATATTAATTTTTCAATTTCAGAAGGGGAAACTATTTGCATTACTGGTGCCACTGGGTCTGGAAAAAGTACACTATTTAATTTAATGCTTGGTTTATTATTACCTTCTAGGGGTAATATATATTTTAAAAATGAAAATATTCTTAAAGATATCCCTTTGTGGTATGATAATGTTAGTATTGTTTCTCAAGAACCATACTTACTTGAAACCAGCATCAAAAATAATATTACATTTAATATTAAAGAAGCTGATACAGATTTTATAAAATTAAACAAAGCAATAAAAATTTCTGAATTACAAGATACAATCTCAAATTTACCTTTAGGTATAGAGACAAAAGTAAGTAGCCAGGCAATGAATCTTTCAGGTGGAGAGAAACAAAGGATTGCTTTGGCAAGAGCTATTTACAAAGATTCACCAATATTTTTCTTAGATGAATTTACCAGTGCAATAGATGAAAAAACGGAAAACTTAATTATGAATAATTTAAAAAAATACCTATTTAATAAGACATTTATAATAATTTCACACAAAAGAAAAACAATAGAAAGTTGCGACAAAGTATGGAAGCTTGAAAATGGTAATTTATTAAAACAATAAACTTATGAAATTAAACATAAATAATAAAAAAATTCTTATAATAGGAGGAACTGGTTTTATAGGTTTTCATCTATGTAAATTTTTCAATAATAAAAATTATAAAGTCACTAGTATATCAAAGACACCGCCCAAAAAAATTAGAAAACTTAAGCAGATTAAATATATTTACAGAGATATAAGTAAATTTAAAGAGATTGAGTTTTTAAAAAAAATGAACTTCAAATATGTAATTAATTGTGGTGGCTACGTTGACCATAAAAATAAAAAGAAAAATCATTCAACACATTTCCTAGGATGTAAAAACTTAATTAAAATTTTTGAAAGAAACAAAATTAAACTATTCATTCATATAGGTAGCTCATCTGAATATGGAAATCTTAAATCACCACATATTGAGAAAATAATTGGTAATGCAAGAGACGTTTATGGTAAAGCAAAACTTTTAGCAACTCAACATATTTTAAAAAAAAAAATCCCATTCATCATCCTTCGTCCTTATCAATTGTACGGCCCGTATCAAGATGAAAACAGATTCATTCCATTCATAATTAATTCATGTTTGAAAGACGTTAAATTTCCATGTTCTGAAGGAAATCAATTAAGAGATTTTTTATATATAGATGATTTCGTAAGAGCAGTTGAATTGATTATTAAAAATAAGAATTTAAGTGGACACATATTTAATATTGGAAGCGAAAAACCAATTGAGATAAAAAAGATCATTTTAAAAATAAATAAATTGATAAAGAAAGGAACCCCACAATATGGAAAGATTAAATTGAGACAAAGAGAACAAGCTATTGTTTATCCATCCATTAAAAAAATTAAAAGATACATAAATTGGGTACCTAAAATTAATCTGGATAAAGGTTTAAAAAAAACATTTGATTACTTTAAAAAAAATAAAAAAAGGAGTTTTTGATTAATTGTGATAATATCATCAAGTTATTCATTATTAAACTAAATGAAACCTAATATAGATTTTTGGAAGAATAAAAAGGTCTTGATAACTGGGCACACAGGCTTTAAAGGCGGATGGTTAACAGTTTTATTAAACTTGTTAAATTCTAAAGTTTTTGGTTACGCTTTAAATCCCAAGGGAAAATTGAATTTTTTTAATTCAGTAAACTTAAAAAAAATATTGAAACGCGACATAAGAAAAAATATTACAGATTTAAACGATCTTAAAAAGAATATTAAAAAAATCAAACCTGAAATTATTTTTCATCTAGCTGCTCAATCGAGTGTTATTGAAAGTTTTAAAAATTCAAAAAACACAGTCTACACAAATATTTTAGGCACTGCCAATTTGCTTGAAGTATTAAAAAAACAGAAAGGGGTAAAAAGTTTAATAATTATTACCACTGATAAAGTTTATCAAAATTATAAATTCAATAAAAATTTTAATGAAAATTCTGAACTTGGAGGGGACGATTTATACAGTTCGAGCAAAGCTTGTTGTGAACTGCTAGCAAAAAGTTATAAAAAATCTTTTTTTTCAAAATTAAATTGCAATATAGCTACAGTGAGAGCAGGAAATTGTTTTGGAGGTGGAGATTGGACTGACGATCGGATAGTTAAAGATGCTTTAGAAAATTTTTTTTCAAATAAGAATTTGTATCTTCGAAGCCCGGATTCAACAAGACCATGGCAACATGTTATTGAACCTCTTGTTGGTTACTTAAAACTTGCTGAGAAATTATGCTCCCCTAATGGAAAGAAATTTTCTGGGCCCTGGAATTTTGGACCAAGTAAAATTCAAAATATGAAAGTAATCAATCTTGCTAAACTTATTCATAAGAAAATTAATTCTAAATCAAAAATAATTATTAAAAGAAAGGATAAAAGATTTCAAAATAAAAAATTTAAAGTTTTTGAGTCAAAGTTTTTAAATATAAATAGTCGTAAAGCTCTAAAAAAACTTAATTGGAAACCAAAACAATCAATAAATGATTCAATTAATTTAACAGTTGATTGGTATAGGGCTTTTAAAAAAAAAGAAAATTTACTTAAATTAACAGAAAATCAAATCAAGAACTATTTTAATAAATAAGTTTATGCAATTAAAATCTAATATAGACGGAGTAAAGATTTTTAAAAAAAATGTAATCTCAGATGATCGAGGAAAAATACTTCATATGCTTAAAAATACTGACGAAAATTTTGTAAAATTTGGTGAGATATATTTTTCTTATGTATTTCCAAAAAAAGTAAAAGCATGGCATATCCATAAAAAAATGACACTTAATTATGTGGCAGTTTACGGAAAAATTAGGTTAGTTTTGTTTGATGATAGAAAAGAAAGTAAGACTTATGGAAAAGTACAAGAAATTATAATTTCAAATAATAATCATTTATTAATTTCTATTCCACCAATGATATGGAATGGTTTTTGTTCTGCAGATAATAATACAGCTGTGTTAGCAAACTGTTCAGATATTCCTCACGATAAATCGGAAATTATAAGATTGAATTTTGACGACCCAAAAATTCCTTATAAATGGAAAAAATAAAATGAAATGTGTAATTTTAGCAGGCGGAAAAGGAACTCGAATTTCTGAATTATCAAAAACTCTTCCAAAACCAATGATAAAAGTTTTAAATAAACCGATAATTTTAAGAATTATGAAACATTACTCAAAATTTGGATTTAAGGATTTTATTATTGCAGCCGGGTATAAAAAAAAAATAATCAAAAATTATTTTTCTAAAAAAGATATTACAAAAGAATGGAATGTAAAAGTCATTGATACAGGCTTAAATACAATGACAGGTGGTAGAGTAAAAAGATTAGAAAAATATATTAAAGACCAAACCTTTATGCTTACTTATGGTGATGGGTTAAGTAGTGTAAATATAAAAAAATTATTAAAATTTCATAGGAAACATAAAAAAATTGCTACCCTTACAGCTGTGAGACCACCCGCGCGTTTTGGAGCAATAAAAATTAAAGGAAAAAAAATTAGTTATTTTAAGGAAAAATCAAAATTGGATGAAGGATGGATAAATGGTGGATTTTTTGTGTTTGAAAAAAAAGTATTTAAATTTATAAAAAATGATCAAACCTATTTAGAAAGAGAGCCCCTTCAAAAAATTAGTAAAAAAAATCAACTTTACGCTTATAAACATTCAGGTTTTTGGCAATGTATGGACACTCTTAGAGATAAAGAAATATTAGAAAAAGAATTAAAAAAATATGAGATGTAAAAACTGTTTGAGAACAAAACTTAAGAAAATAGTTTTTTTAGGAAAACAACCAATTAGTAGCATCTTTTATAATTCAAAAAGGCACAACATAAGAAAATATCCATTAGACTTGTACATTTGTAAAATATGCAAACTAGTTCAGCTTGGTCAAGTTGCTCCACTAAATAAAATGTACGGTACAAATTATGGCTACCAATCAGGGATAAGTAATTTAATGGTTAAACATTTACAAAATAAATTCGAATTTTTAAAAAAAAGGGGCTTTTTAAAAAAAAAAATTAACATATTAGATATTGGGAGCAATGATGGAACTTTTCTTAATTTTTTTTCAAAAAAAAATCTTATAACTGGCGTAGACCCATCAATAGGAAAATTTAAACATAATTATAAAGCCAATATTAAAAAAATTGATAATTTTTTTTCAAAAAAAATAATAGATAAATATTTTAAAAGAAAAAAAAAATTTGATTTGATTACATCTTTTGCAATTTTTTATGATGTAGAAAAACCTAACTCGTTTTGTAAAGATATAGAAAGTTTATTGTCTGATAAAGGAATATGGATTTTAGAATTTTCTTACCTTCCATTAATGCTTAAAAATTTGACGTATGATCAAATATGTCACGAACATGTAACATATTATTCACTTACAGTTTTCAAAAGGATTGCAGAGCAAAACGCATTGAAAATTCTGAAGATAAAATTCAATGAAATTAATGGTGGAAGTATCGAAGTTATATGTGCAAAAAAAGAGAGTAATTTCAAAATAGATAAAAAATTGATTTTAAAAACTCTTGAGGATGAAAAAAAAATAAATAAAAATTCATACTTAAGATTTAATAAAAGAATCTTGAAAATTAAAAATGATTTAAATTTATTTTTTAAAAAAAATAAAAATAAAAAAATTTTTGGTTACGGAGCTTCTACGAAGGGGAATATTGTATTAAATCAATGTGAAGTTTCAAATAAAAATTTACCATTTATTTGTGACGCTAACAAATTTAAACATAACAAGTACACTCCGGGTACAAATATAAAAATTATTTCAAAAGAAAAAATGAGAAAATTGCAACCCGATTTTTTATTAGTTTTAATTTGGCCGTTTAGGAAAGAGGTAATCAATCAAGAAATTGAATATATTAAAAAAGGTGGATGCCTTATATTTCTTTTACCAAGGTTCCATGTAGTAAATAAAAAAAACTATACAAAATTTTATAAACAGAGTTTTAAATCATTATCTTATAATTATTAAATAACATGCTTCTTTCAATTTGTATTCCAACGTTTAACAGAAAAAAAAATTTAGAAGATTGTCTAAACTCAATATTTATATCGTCTAATAACGTTAAAAATTTAAACTTTGAAGTTTGTGTCTCAGATAATTGTTCAAATGATGATATTTTATCAGTAATAAAAAAATTTGAAAACAAGATAAATCTTAAATTTAATAAAAATGAAAAAAATTTAGGTTTTTCCTTAAACGCAATTAAATCAATTTCTATGGCTTCTGGAGATTTTGTTTGGCTTATTGGGAACGACGATTTGCTTTTGCCATTTTCACTAAAGAAATTAAAAAAATTAATTGAAAATAACTCTGATGCTGAATTTTTTTTTGTTAATTCTTTTTTTTATGAAACTAAAAATTTAATTAATTTTTCTAGTCCGATTAATACTAATGAAATTGACTTAAAAAATTTAAAAAGTATCTGTTCTTTAAAAAATGATAAAATAGGAAATTTCTGGGATGTTATTGACCCAAAAGTATCATGGGATTTTTTAATTGGAATTTTTTTAAGCGTATTTAAAAGAGAAAAATGGCTCGAAAATTTACATGTGTTGAATGAAGACGATTTAAAAGATATTACTCCTTGGTCAAATTTTGACAATACTTGTACTCATCCTAAAGTTTTGTCTTCTGCCTTTAAAAATTCAAAAGCCTATATTTGCTCAGAGCCTTTAAGTATTAACTTAGTTGGGGAGCGAGAATGGTTTAATTTATACGATTTTGTTGAAATAGTAAGAATACCAGAACTGCTTGATCACTATAGAACACAGGGCATGCCTTTAATTAAATATTTATACTGTAAAAATTTTGCTTTAAGAAATTTTATAAATTATTTTATAAAAATACTCATAGGAGGAAAAAAAAGGGGACTTAATTATGTTAATCTTAAGAAAAATTTTTTCAAAAACCTATATTTCCCAAACGTATATTTATCTCCATTTTATTTTTTATTTAGATATTTAAAAAAAATAGTAGCACAGAAAAAATGAAAATATTTTTAACTGGTGGAAGTGGTTTTATTGGCAAATCTTTTGTTAAAGAAGCAGTAAAAAAAAATAACAAAATATTTGCGATATCCAGACAAAAACAAAAAAAAATACCTAAAGTAAAATGGTTACACGGTGATTTAAATGATGATTGGTCTTACTATTTAAAAAAATCAGACGTATTTGTTCACCTAGCTTCTAAAGGGATACAAGGGGAAAAAAAATCAAAAATAATATTTAAAACTAACATCCATTTATCTCTAAAATTATTAAAAAATGCGATCAGGAGTGGATGTAAAAATTATTTAATTATTAGTAGCTCTTCAGAATATGGATATAATTCTACTAAACTAGAAAGATTAAGCAAAAAATCAAAAAGATTTCCTAAATCTGCGTACTCTTTAAGTAAAGCTAAATTTACTAATGAAATTAAAAAACTATCAAAGAAGACAAATTGTAAATTTAGAGTAATGAGAATATTTCCAGTTTTTGGTGAGGGAGAAGCAAATAAAAGATTGTTTCCATCACTAAAAAAAGCTGCAACTAGTGGAAAAAATTTGACAATTAATAACCCGTCAGAACTGAGGGATTTTTCAAACGTAAAATACGTTTCTAGAGTTTTAATTGATGCATGTTTTTTTAAAAAAAAAACAAAAAAATTTGAAATATTCCATGTAGCATCTAACAAACATTTAACGGTAAGAAAATTTGCTGAAAACTATTGGAAAAAATTTAAAGCTAAAGGGAAATTAATATTCAAGAATGAAAAAAAAACTTACTCGAGACATTTATCTGATATATCTTCTATTTGGAAAATAAAAAAATGAACAATCAAACAGCAATAATTCTTTGTGGCGGTAAGGGAACACGGTTAGGTAGTTTAGGAAAAAAATTACCAAAAACTTTGATCAAAATCCAAAATAAGGAGATACTTTGGTACATTATTAAAATACTAAAAAGTAATAATTTCACAAATATAATTCTTCCAACAGGTTACAAAGGTAATAAAATCAAAAAATACCTAAAAAAAAGCAATTTCAATATAGATATAAAATGTATTCCCACAGGAGAAAATACAAATATAGGTAAAAGAATTTATAAGATATTATCAAAAATCGAATCTGAAAATATTTTATTGTTAAATGGAGATGCAATTTTTGACATAAATTTAAAAAAAATTATAAAAAATCATCAGAAAAAAAATTTCGACATAACTTTTTTATCTAGTGAAATAACTTATCCTTACGGAACAATTGGCTTATATAAAAATAAAATCAAAGATTTTAAAAGAAACCTTGTTTATGATAGTTTATCAATTAGAAAAAATAGGATTTACAAAGCTTATAATTATAGTGGAATTTCATTAATCAAAAGAAAAATTCTTTTTAAATATAAAAATTTATATAAAAATTCTGAAAATTTTGAACAAACATTTTTTCCCAAAGTTATATTAAATTTTAAATGTAATATTGTAAAAATTAACGGTTTTTGGCATTCAATTGACAATATAAAAGATTTACAAATCGTTGATCAAACTAATAAAAACAATAATAAATTTTATCTTGCTAAAAAATTGAAAAAAAAATTGAATAGACTTTAGAAATGTAAACTTATTAAATTAATATTTATAGTTAGAAATATTTTTCTAAATTTTTAAAAATGAATGAAAATCCTTTAGTCAGTGTAATTATTAACTGCCACAATGGCGAAAAGTTTTTAAAAAATTGTATTAAAAGTGTTCTTAATCAATCATATCGAAATTTTGAAATTATTTTTTGGGACAATAGGTCAACAGATAATAGTTATAAAATAGCAAAAAGTTTCAAAGATAAAAGAATTAAAATTTACAAATCAAAAAAATTTTTCAAACTTTATAAATCTAGAAATCTAGCGGTAGAAAAATGCTCTGGAAAGTATATTACTTTTTTAGATACGGATGATTTATTACTTAAAAGCAAAATTAAAGATCAAGTTAAAAAAATTAAAAAAAACAAATCTTTCAAAATGGTTTATTCAAATTATTTCGTTCTATTAAATAAAAAAAAAAATAGATATATTAAATTTTCAAAAAAATTAAAATCAGGATCTATTACTCAGGACATCTTAAATAGTTATGATATAGGTATTTTAACTACACTTATTGATAGAGAGATTTTTAAGCATAGAAAATTTGATATCTCCTATGATATTATTGGAGACTTTGATTTCTTTACAAAATTAAGCGTTGAAAATAAAATTGCAGTAATTCAAAGACCTTTAGCAGTTTATAGAATTCACGACGATAATTTCTCCTCAAAAAGAATTGATCTTTACATTACAGAATTAAGCAGATGGCTTAAAATTAATAAAAAAGATAAATTATTTCATAACCTTTCATTTACAAATGTAGAAATTTTGCTATTAAAGTTAAAAATAAAACTTTTTTTTAGAAAATTTCTTAAAATAAATTTGGGCGTGTAGTTCAGTGGTAGAACGCTACGTTGACATCGTAGAGGTCATAAGTTCAATTCTTATCACGCCCACCATTAGTGTTCAAAAAAGCCAGTTTTCTTCTATTTACATACTATTTTAAAAATAATATAAGTTGCTGCCTGGTGATTATTGCGAAGGGGCCACACCCGATCCCATACCGAACTCGGAAGTTAAGTCCTTCAGCGCC
>MDTA01020869.1_pt1 | contig 21484 bp, 17 predicted proteins | sample 811151 | NCBI WGS metagenome assembly MDTA01 (sample SAMN05326648, study PRJNA326480) | marine metagenome | isolation source: seawater | place: Indian Ocean: South | collected 2010 | reverse complement strand
GATGTGGCTCGCGACGGGGACCACCCGCTCCTGCAATGGATGGGAGGCTATTTCGCCACCCGCTGCGAGCACCACCAATCGATAGCTAAAATCTACGAGGCGGCTCGCATTGAAGCAGCCGATCCAAATCACCCGACCGCTAACGGCTGGAACGCCATGGTTCTCCACGACGAGCCGTACATCAACAACTATTTCGGACCGGACGACAATCAACTGATGCCTGGAGCATTCGCCCTCGCTACTTCGACGCTTCCTCCTGAAGCGCCCAAAGAGGAAATCATCGCTTGGGGTATCGAACGCCCGGATGCAGGAAGGGGAATTGGAATCACCCTGCCCCACTTCTACAAGAACTGGCAAGTGGACTCCCTTAGAACCTTCATTTTCAATAGCATTGTCTGGACCGCCAAAGCCCCCGTACCCGCGGAAGGCATGCAAACCACTCTACCCAGCCTGGAAACCTTCAACCCCGTTTCCGTAGAGTTCATCCCCCGCAAAAAATCTCAAAACTGAGCAGGAAATCTCCCATCCAACGATTTATCCCGCATCGCCTAATGGTAGGGCTGTTAGTCCTCTAACAGCCGCAACGGACCTACGTTCCATCATTGAGGCCTGCGTAGGAATGCATCCCTACCCTCCACTATTGCTCCGCCATTTCCGCTTTGCTTCGTCATCAATGCCCCCCGCTAGACCTGCGCTAGTGCTCATCACCTCTTGCGCCCTCAATCGATTTCATATTTTAATACTGTTATTTCCCTGTTTTATAATGAAAGAGCTCGAAGAATTAGGGAATCGCATTCGGCGTTATCGGATCCAGCTAGGAATCAAGCAGAAGGACTTGGCAGCCAAAGCAGCGGTCAGCGCCGATGTCATATCCTCGTTGGAGAATGGCCGGTCGATCGCTACTGCCTCGCTGGCCCGGATTCTTCGAGCATTGGGACTCCGCGACGCGTTGGCCGAAATGCTCCCTGCACCTACTGTAAGCCCTCTCGATCTCGAGAAACTGGAGGGCAAGCAACGTCAACGCGTTCGATAATCTGATCCATGGCAAGCTCGATTGCAGACGTCTTCTATCAGGGAGCTAAGATTGGTGCGGTCTTCTGGGATGCCGATCGCCACTTCTCGGTTTTTGAATACACGCCCGATTTTATCAGAAGCGGGGTCGAGCTGGCTCCACTCAAGATGCCTCTCAGGCCCGGCCCGTATCAATTCCCCAATCTGCACGAATCCTATTTCGGGCTCCCTGGTCTCCTCGCTGACTGCCTTCCTGACACCTACGGAAATACCTTGATCGATGCCTGGCTCCTAGCGCTTTTTCATTGATGCCGTAACCGGTTTCGACACGTTTTCGTTTACCGTCCTAAAGCCGTCTAACGCTACCCGTTACATATGCATAGCGCAATCGCCTGGTTCACACGAAATGGAGTCGCGGCCAACCTCTTGATGGTGGCCATTATCGGAGGCGGCATTTGGTCCCTCTCGGAACGCATTACGGTGAGAGATTTCCCAGAGGTTCCTGACAGAACCGTCACTGTTACGGTCGCTTACCGAGGATCAACGCCGGCAGAAATCGAACAGGCGATTTTGACGCGGGTCGAGGAGGTCCTTTACGACATCGAAGGCATTGAGGAAATGGACGCTCTGGCCACTTCTAGCCAAGGCCGCGTGGTCCTGGATTTCGAGGAGGGCTACGACCTCAACGAAAAGCTCAACGAAGTCACCAATCGCGTTTCAACGATCCAGGCTTTTCCCCCAGAGGCCGAGCGACCGCAAATCAGCCTGCGCGGCAGCACGGAACGAGTGATCACCATGGTCTTGTCAGGCGACATGACCGAGATGGACTTGAAGCGCCTGGGCGAGCAGATCCGCGACGAGGTCTCCAATATGCCTCAGATTTCGATCGCCAATTTGAAGGCGGTTCGCCCGTACGAGATCGCGATTGAGATTTCTGAGGACAACCTTAAGAAGTTCGGGCTATCTTTTGGGCAAGTCACCCAAGCTATCCGGCGGTCATCCATCGAGCTTTCTGCTGGCAGCATCAAGACCGATGCGGGACGGATTCTGCTGCGTACGGATCAACAGGCCTACAATTACGACGACTTTGCTGGGATCACGCTACTGGTCCAAGATGATGGAAGCAAAATAAAGGTTGGTCAAGTCGCCACCGTAATCGATGGCTTTGACGAAACGCCTATAATCGCCAAGCACAACGGATCCCGGGCCATTGCCATCGACGTTTTCAGAACCGGCACTCAAAGCGTATTGGAAGTTGGGGAAACCGTTAAGAATTTCGTGGAAGCCAAACAGCCACTGCTGCCCGAAGGTGTCACCCTCAGCTACTGGGGCGATAGCTCTGAGAGAGTGAAGACTAGGCTGGCCACACTGACCAAGGGAGCCATAGCAGGCTTTTTCCTGGTACTTGGCGTTCTAGCTCTTTTCCTGCGCCCCACTCTCGCCTTTTGGGTTGCCTGGGGCATCCCCGTCGCATTTTCGGGTTCCTTTATTCTGCTACCGGTCCTCGGAGTTACGATCAACGTTGTCGTGCTTTTGGCCTTCATCATCACCTTGGGCATCGTGGTCGACGACGCGATTATCACTGGCGAAAATGTGTTCCAACACATGCAGCGAGGGCACAAACCATTGTCCGCGGCCATAAAAGGAACCCAGGAGGTGGCGACTCCTGTCTTTTTCGGCATTATCACCACGATGGTGGCCTTCTATCCACTTTCTCTAATGTCCGGACGCTTCGGGGCATTCTTTTCCAATATTCCCTTGGTCGTCCTCCCAGTACTTCTCTTTTCGTTGATCGAGTCGAAGCTGATTCTACCGGCCCACTTGAAGCACTGCGGGCACTTGGGCGACAAAGAGTCTTCTCGAAATCCTTTCACCCGGTTCCAACGGTTTTTCGCTGATGGCCTACAATCGGGTATCATGAAATTCTACCGCCCATTTCTAAACTGGGCTCTGATCAACCGCTACATTTCCATATCAGCCTTTGTCTTCTTGCTTCTCTTTTTCATGGGCCTCGTCGTTGGTGAGCGCATCGGCTATCGACAGCGGCCCAGCGTTCCCCGAGACACCACGACGGTATCGCTGCGCATGCCAGCTGGAACGACTTTCGAGACCACATTCGAAAAGGTCAGCATGATCGAAACGATGGCCCTCGATCTCAAGGACGAGGTCAATAGCCAGTACGGGGATGAAGTCATCCGCGACATATTCGCCACGACTGGTAGCCAACCGTTCGGCAGCAATCTCCCTTTCCGCAACACAGAATCTGGCGTGGATGAGATCGGCGAGGTAGTCATCGAGATCGCCCCCTCGGATACCGCTTCGGTCAGTTACAGTAGCCAGCAACTGGCTACGGAACTGCGCAAACGCGTCCCACCCATCCCGGAGGCCGAGCAACTGAGTTTCTCATTCGAACGCGGCGGCTCCGGAGGTGCCATGACCTTCGAGCTTATTCATCCAAACATTGAAACCCTGCGAGAAGCCTCCGCTGAATTGCAACGACACCTCGAGGGCTTTGACGGACTCTACGACATCGCCGATTCCTATGAAAACGCTAATGACGAGCTTCAGCTCGACCTGAAGCCGGAAGCGGAATTTTTGGGTGTCACCGCTGCCAATTTGGCTCAGCAAATCCGGGCCGCGTTTTTCGGAGCGGAGGCTCAACGCCTTCAGCGCGATCGCGATGAGATTAGGGTGATGGTCCGCTACCCTCGAGAGGACCGGCGATCGCTAGCTTCATTGAAGAGCATGATGATCCGAACCGCCAACGGAACGGAGGTTCCCTTCGAAACAGTGGCGGAAGTCGTGCCGGGCAAGAGCATTCCCTCCATTCGTCGTATCGACCGCAAACGGATCATTCAGGTAACCGCTGACGCGGATACAAACGAAGTGGATGTCGAATCCATTGAGGTGGACATACTGGAAAACTATCTCCCGGAATTGATCGCCACCAAGTATCCTGGAATGGAGTTCGATGTCAGCGGTCGGGCTGCTGAAGCTCGTGACAATACGCGAGAGATGACGATTGGCATCTACTTTGTTTTGGCGGTCATCTACACCCTTTTGGCTATCCCATTCAAAAGCTACTTCCAGCCGCTTATCGTCATGTCGGCGATTCCATTTGGTGTCGTTGGGGCCATAATCGGGCATTGGCTGATGGCGCTACTATTCAACTGGAATGGAGGTTCGCCGCTCCTCTATCAATCGTCTATTTTCGGAATGATGGCTCTCTCAGGGGTCGTTGTGAACGACAGTCTGATCATGGTGCATTTCATGAATGCCCGCGTGCGTGAAGGGATGTCCCTGAATGAAGCCGTTCGACTAGCAGGCGTCCGTCGCTTCCGGCCGATTTTACTGACCTCGCTAACGACGTTCTTTGGTCTCTTTCCTCTGATGTTCGATCCGCAGCCCTCTTCAGCATTTTTGATTCCGATGGCTATTTCGCTGGGATGGGGAATTATTTTCGCGACGGCGATCACCCTCCTGCTTATCCCCGTTCTCGTGCTGATAACCAACGATATCAAGCAACTCATCTTCAAACTCTATGATATCGATCCAAGCAAGATTGAGGAAGAGGACGAGGAAGAAGAGGCAGAGGTCCTAACACGGGCTTAGCGGCACAGCAGCGGTTACCATAAAATTGCATTCGGGTAGGGAAGCTTGACTCCAAGCAGCCGAAAGAGGCGTTGTTGTTAGCGGGCATAGCTTTTGAGCGACGACTGGCCTGCGATCTGATCGCTGCAAACGGGCAGGATGCCTGCTCTACTCTTTCGAAATGGGCTCTACCTAAACGTGGTTGTAACCACTATATAGTTACATTTTGGCGATTTGACGCAGAGATCGTAAGAGGTTCCCATACTCCAATTGGTGAAATTTTGGTTGCGACTCGACTCGCTTGAAACGAGTCTCGCCTCATGTCTCATCACACGGATCACGAGGCTGAACACACACCCGAGGCGATTCGCGAACGCATTCGATCGAGCTCTACTCAGGGATATCTAAAGGACTCGATTTACGGGGCGATCGATGGAGCGGTAACTACTTTCGCTGTCGTTTCCTCAGTCACTGGAGCCGGGTTGAGCAGCGGAATTGTTATCATATTGGGATTGGCTAATCTACTGGCGGACGGATTCTCTATGGCAGCCGGAAACTTCCTTGGGACGCGGGCGGAAAACCAATCTGAGAGCAAAGCTCGCCGCGAGGAAGAGCGGGAAATAGAAACGCATCCAGAGGGCGAACAGGAGGAAATCCGGCAGATATTCGCCGCCAAAGGATTCAAAGGCGATACGCTAGAAGAAGTGGTAAAGGTCATCACCGCCGACAAAAAGCGCTGGGTGGACACTATGATGCAAGAAGAGCATGGCATATCCGGAACCACGCCCTCCGCTTTCAAAGCGGGGCTCGCCACGTTTGTGGCTTTTCTCCTGATAGGCGGTATCCCTCTCGCGGCCTATTTCGTCGATCTGCTGAGCCCTAATCTGATCGGCGACCCCTTTCTCCCCTCTTGCCTACTAACGGGCATAGCATTCTTCGCTGTGGGCGCGACGAAGAGCCGATACGTGGAGCAACATTGGGCTCTGAGCGGATTCGAAACTCTCGGCATAGGAGCTCTGGCCGCTGGAATGGCCTACGGAATTGGCTTGCTATTGCGTCCCTTCGCCGAAGGGCTCTAAATCACTTTCGAGAATCCGTAAACTGGCGACACTGCCCGACAGACAGTTATGGCGATACAGTTGCAAGAATTCGCGAAACGCGTGCTTTTCGGAGCCACAATCGAAGAGAAGCTCGACTTTCCACGTGAGGAAATTATTGATACTCTTCCCGGAGAAGCAATCAAAACGCCTCGTTCCCTAACTCGACCAAAACATCTATCGCTTCGCGAACGCGACGGAAGAGCGGACCATCCAAGAGCGTCGGCTCTAATCGACGAGCGCGAGCGCGGGCGGCTCTTGCATTTCTTCGGAAATCACGAGCTCCTCGCTACTGAGTTAATGGCACTTGCGTTGCTAAAATTCCCTAACGCTCCGAGGAGCTTTCGTATCGGTCTACTAGATACACTTAAGGAGGAGCAAATACATACGCGCATCTACATGCATCGCATGAAGCAATGCGGAATCGAATTCGGCGAGCTGCCGCTCAGCGATTACTTCTGGAAAAGCGTATCAACTATGGAAGATCCATTGGACTACGTGACCCGTCTATCCTTGACCTTTGAGCAAGCCAACCTGGACTATTCGCAGGAGTACGGGAAGATCTTCGCGGAAGTTGGCGACCAAGCTACCGCAGACATACTCGAGCGAATCTATCGAGACGAAATTCAGCATGTCGGCTTTGGCCTGAAATGGTTTCGCCGCTGGAAAGCTTCGGGCAAATCCGATTGGGAGGCTTTCCAGGAAAGGTTGGATTTCCCCCTTTCACCTTCAAGAGCCAAAGGAAACATTTTCAACACTGAAGGACGAGTGGCCGCTGGACTCGGTGCTTCCTTCATCGAAGACCTGCAAATCTACCAGCGGTCCCGAGGACGCACACCTATTGTCCGTTGGTTTAATCCCGATGCGGAAGCCTACGCCTCTCAGAATTCCGCAGCCCCAATCGGCAACTCGAACCGAACGCTTCAGCGGGATTTAGCTTTTCTTCCTGCGTATTTATCTCGCAAGGACGACATCCTTATCGTGCCGCAAAGTCCTAGCAGAGAATTTCTAAAACGCATTCAAGATTTAGGGTTCCCCTTGCCCGAACTCGTTTCTCAGCCTGCGAACTCCTCCGCGGTCAGGGCACCCCTAATCAATAGGAAACTAGGTGGGGTCCGCCCGTGGGCCTGGACCCCGGATACTATCGATTTCTTCTCGGACATATTCTCCAACGTAACCCGTCCTCCTGAGATGTCCAAGCTATGGAATTCGGAAATTCGAAGCCTTCATTCTAAGCTTTGGGCGGCGGAACAAGCAGAAGCGCTTTTGAACCGGCGCGACGAAGATTGGATCGCTCCAGGCGACACATTAGGGAAGCCAATCGCTAACTTTGAAGAGCTTGAACGTTTTCGCAAAGAACTGCGCCAAAAAGGCTATTCTAACATCGTTTGCAAAGCGCCCTATGGCACCGCTGGGAATGGAAATAGATGTCTCCTAGAGAATGAATCAATCTCGGAGACAATGAGCAAATGGCTTGAACAGCTTTGGGCGCGGCAAAACGTTATTCTTGTCGAGCCTTGGCTCCAACGCGTATTCGATTTTTCAGTTCACTTAGACGTTTCAGAAAACTCTGTTAGGCTGCAAGCATTCACGAGGCTTTTCAACAACGCCCGCGGGCAATTCAAAGGCGTTCTCAGCAATGGCTTCGGTTCAATTGAAAGCGAATCCATAGCCAGACTGCTGTTAAGCGATGATCGCGGAAAGCCTCGAGTTTACCGCTGGTACGAAGAGACGTTTCTCCCCTGGCTACAATCGGCGCTAGTTCATAGCGGATACACAGGTCCTCTTAGCATCGATGCCTTCGTTTATAGAGATTCCCAGAATTCGCTTCACTTGAAACCTATATCGGAAATAAATCCTCGCTATACAATGGGCAGGATCGGACTCGAGATAGGAGCCCACATTGCCGGAGGTTCGACAGGGCTATTCCAAATTGTCAACAAATCCCAGCTTCGAAAACTGGGATATTCCACATTCCGTGATTACAGCGATGAATTGGAACGGGATCATCCAGTTCAGTCAACCAGCGCGTCGAAGCCGCAAATTGAGTCGGGTTCATTCCCCTTAACCGATCCAAGCCAAGCCCAAAAGCTCGTTGCCGTTTGTTACGTTCGCAAGCGGTATGACCAGTTGCCTATTTAGAATCCAGTTCCAGATACCCCACCGCAAGCTTGCCATCGTCACAACTTAGACTGAAGCTCAAGCCCATGATACCCCGAAGAAGTTTCCTAAGCGGATTAATGGCCGCCAGCGCCGCTTCCGCATTCAAGAGTGCCCCACTAGCTTTCGCCAACAACGATACAAGCAAGCTGAAGATTACTTCAGTCGATGCCTATCCCGTAAAGCTGTGGAACCGGTCCGACCAAGGTAAACTGCCGGAATTCGAGTCCGATTTTGATCCCAAGCGTTGGCGCTATACGGGACCCTACGCCCAACTCGCCAGCGCTATCGTTGTCGTCATCAAGACCAACCAGGGGATTACCGGTTTTGGCTTGGGAGCCGGAGGCGCAGTCGCCTGCCAAATCATTGAAGGACATCTGAAAAACCTGCTTATTGGTGTCAATCCCCTCAACATCGAAATGCTTTGGGACCAGATGTATACGTCCTCGAATTTTTATGGAAGACGCGGTGTTTTTGTCATGGCATTGAGCGGCGTGGACAATGCTCTCTGGGACATCCTAGGCAAGCGTTCGGATCAACCCGTGTATAGGCTACTCGGCGGAACGACGAAAGCGCGTATTCCCGTCTACAATACGGGTGATCCGGAAACGATCGAGCGAGGGCTTGGGATGGGAATCCGGCACTTCAAAGTTGTCGTCAGAGAAGGTTTGTTCGAAGGCGAAGCCGGAAAACGGAGAACCGTCAAGATGCTGCAGGACGCTCGCGAGCAAGTTGGTCCTGATATTTCGATAATGATCGAATGCATCGCTCGCTGGAATGATGTCGAGTACACCATCGACATGGCTCGACGGCTCGAAGACCTGAATATCTATTGGATAGAGGAACCTCTATCGCCTGATAATATTAGAGGCTACGAACGCCTCGTCCGAGAGATAGACAGTACACGCATCGCCAACGGGGAGCATGAGTACACGCGATTCGGTTTCGCTGAACTAATCCGGAACCAGGCGGCAGATGTCCTTCAGCCAGATGTCACTTGGTGCGGTGGAGTGACCTCTTTAAGGAAAATTGCTGCTATGGCGGCGGCCCACGATCTGGAATTCACGCCCCACCGAGGTGGTAGCCTTTATGGGATGCCCCTTTGTCTATCGTCGAGCCAGTGTGAATGGGCGGAGAGTTTCGGCACGACCGACAATGGAACGGATCTCATGAACGCGATGAGTTCTCGTTTCGAAAATGGGTACTACTATCCATCAGAAAAACCAGGCTTCGGAGCGGATCTCACCGAAAAGCTAGTCAGAGAACACGCCTTGACCTAGAGAGCGGGCAATTACTCGCCCAATAAAACGAGCCCTAAATTAATGCTTACGGCGTATTCGATATTCCGTTACCAATCTGGCCAGCAGGAGCCCAAACATTTTCCCAGTCCAGATAAACGGAGTCCGCGGCTATATTCACTTTCAGCACACGCTCGTAATAAGTCCTCGGGGGCACTTCCACCTGACGAATAGACCCGTCTGGAAAGCGAACGTTCTCATACCCGCTCGTTTGCCGCTCAACCACATCCTCGAATATCTTTACCTCGCGGACAATGATCGCATTGGCTCCCATCTTTGCAGCCTGTTTCTTTAGGTCCGTAACGATCTGGGTTGTCTTATTATCGACTGCTCCGGGATTGAAGCCCGATGCTCTATTGGATTCGAGTTTGGCGATTACATCGTACCGGACTGGAATTTCCATGTCTGGCACCCATGGCAAAAGGCCTTTTGGGTCTTGGTACACTTCAACATCCCATTCGGTGAGAGCTGATCTTACGTCGCCAGTTACTTCCACAACACCTGTGCTGGTAGACTCGCAACCCGACAGGGCCCACAAAAAAATGGATACGATTATTAAAGTCGTAATCCATCTCCGAGATTCCTCTTTCCTGCTGTAAAGTTTCATAGCACCTCCTCCTCTTATAACAAGCTAGGGAAGGCACTGCTTGCCGTCAAACCTCAAAAGATAAGGGCTGCAATGCCATCCTTAAGTTTTTTCCTGCGGACCGGCTAGCTTTTCTCGATCACATAAGCTAGAATCTCGACCACCTGCTCCGGACTCTGAACCCAAGCCATTGCCGCCCCATCAACCTCTTTCAGGGCGTGGACGATAGACTCGTCGTGCAAGGTGATATAAGGCTTCCCTAGAGCTGCGCATTGGCCCGCGTCAAACGCGGCATTCCACTGCTTGTACTGATCCCCAAATCGAACGACTGCGATGTCGCATTTCTGAATCAGCGTTCTCGTGCGAATCGCGTTTACTTTCGCCGATTTGTGATCACGCCAAAACCCTTGAGATGGCGGATCCAACAAATCCCCCGCCGCATCGCTATCGGAATGGTCTGTTACTGCGGATGTAAACGTCGCGGAAATTCCCGCAGATTTGGCCCCTTCAATAATCCGCTCGCGCCAATTCGTATGAATTTCTCCAGAAAGATAGATGTTCCATGTCATGAAGCTTCTATTCTTTCTTCATTCTCCATTGATGGCAAGCGTTCTCAACATGGAGAATAGTATTTAAAATGCGGATATGATGGACTAAAAACCGCCTTCAAGAGGTTGTCTTTAAAAATCAGTCCTTTTTAGCCGGATTGAAGTCCCAAAGATCATTTTACCAGGCAAGAAGGCTGTTCTACGCTTTACGCGTCGATATCGATTCGATACTTTCCCTCTTCCTTACTTTTTTAAAAACACTATGTCTAAACACGTTTGCATTACCGGTTGTACGCGCGGACTAGGTCGCGCTTTGGTAGATTGGTTTCGGGACAATAAATGGCAGATCAGCGGATTCGGTCGAAATAGTGAAGCCGTCACTGAGCTAGCCAAGAGCGCATCAGGCGACGACTTTTTCCGATCGGTCGATGTCCGCGATATCCAGACAGTGGAAACCTTTTTCGATTCCCTATTCAGCGAAGTCGGCGTACCCGACCTTCTCGTCAATAACGCTGGAGTCATCAATGCCAACGCTCCGCTTTGGGAAGTGCCAACCGAGGAATTCGAACGGGTCGTCGATGTGAACATCACTGGCGTGTACCGCGTTCTCAAATACGTTGCTCCCGCGATGATAAAGCGTGGAAGCGGGATCATGATAAACCTCAGTTCAGGTTGGGGCAGATCCACCTCCCCGGAAGTCGCTCCTTATTGCGCCACAAAGTGGGGCATCGAGGGATTGAGCCAAGCCATGGCCCAAGAACTACCCAACGGCATCGCTGTTGCCGCAATGAATCCTGGTATCATCGACACGGACATGCTGCGCAGCTGCTTTGGGGACGGGGCCGCCGACTTCGGCGATGCAAGTGCCTGGGCTGAATCCGCAGGCCCCTACCTAGCCTCGCTCGATTCTTCCGTAAATGGCAGACAATTGACGGCGCCTTAGCTACAGCCCCGAAGCAGCCAACGCTCTGGCTTCCGCTACCCGCCAGCTTTCTCCATCTAGCTCTATCGTATCCACTTTCCACGATGCTATATTGGGGAACTTCCGGTAAAATATTTCTAGATCCCTTTCCTCCGCAACTTGAATTCTAGGGCTTGCTGCGACGGGTTTCACCAATCCGTACTCATTGGGCGCCATTTCCAAGTTTAGGTGGAGATTCCCCAGATAAGTCACCTCTCCCGACGAAATAGTGAATGGCAATTTTGGCCGGTCCGCTTTCGGCGACATATAGCTTATTCCAATCAAATTAGATGTATTCAAGCACCAACTATTGAGCCCATGCTGACCCGGCGGCAAAGAAATCGCGACTAGGCGACCTCGAAGCTCCTTCTCATCTGGAAAGTCTGACCGTTTCCCCAAAATCCCTAGCTTTTCAAATGCGTGAACGCGCTCAACTCCTTCTAGCCCGCCTCCCTCAATATGGAAGCTCGCATTCAATACCTGTTCATGCCTATCGGTAGTAATCGATGCGAGAAAAACACCTTGGCTGGAACTGACAACTTCATCAGGTCGCAAACTTTCATATGTCGTTTGGCACCCGGCGTAAAGGAGAACTACAGTCGAAATTGCGAATCGATGAAGCAACGCAACCGGGAAGCTGTTGTAATCGATGCTAGTAACTAACGTACACGCTGCACTCGCTCAAGTGAATTGCCGTTCAACACTTGAAACATTTCAGCGCCGATACCTGCTTTGATAGACTAGTTCCCCACCTTTTCCCAGTCCCCTTTGAAGCGGCCGTTCACGTCGAATTTTAGTGGAATTATCGCGGGTCGAGCCATAAACGACGGTCTCATTTTGCCAATCGGATTGCCGAAATAGGTTGCCCACCAGCTGCCCTCGCGATCTTGAAACAGGTTGGTGTGCCCGGCTCCGCGAATAGCCGTATATTTCTTCCCGTAAGGACCGTATACATTCTTGGAAGTGGAAACCACGCAGTCGTAATAGACCCTATTTCCTTCCTTTAAGTATCCTTGTTCGCCATTGGCATTCTCCATCCACCAAATCGCCTGCACGAGATAATACAGATCGTTACGCTTGGTAATAAAGACTCCTTGAACGAATGGATCATCTGGATAAATTTCTTCATGCAAACGTCGCGGCTCTTCGGCGAATCCACTCATGTCTGGCTTCATTCTAGCGATTCGCCCTTCTTGCCAAATAAAATAAACGCTGCCATCATCGTCCTGGAAAAGCGAGGGATCGACGCGGTTGGCCAGCGGCTTCCCGACCGGATCGCGGTAAGGTCCTTCGGGTCGCCCACTTTCGCTCTCCAGCAGGAAAACTCGCCCATTTTCTTCATAGTCCTCGCTGGGGTGCCAATTCATAGAGCCGACGATGTAATAGTTCCCATTTACGAAGTGTATTTCCGGGGCCCATACGGAACGACGCTTGTCCTGCATACCCTCAAATCCCGCCAAGTTCTGCTGGCTAGCATCGGATAGGACAAATTCATTGTGCCAGGTTCCGTGATCCTCGAAGCTCCAAACCCTACCCAGACTCGCCCAATGTACGAGATCCTTCGATTTCCATACATAGATGCCATCGTTGAAGTCTCGGGCATGATTATCGCCAGGAAAATCGCGACTGGGATCCGAGGTGGTTCCGGTCATGTAGTAGGCGCCCTCTTCTTGCACGCAGGTGATATAGGTATCACGCATCCAGTAATTGAATAGCGGCTCGAGTTTCGCCAAACCATCGATATCGCTTTCACCGCCGAAGCCCATAGCGGGAATCAACAATGCGATGGAGAGCGGGATCCAGGATTTCACTCTTGAGATGGTGAGCCGCAGAAAAACCTAGGCAAGAACAAGCGACATTCCAGTCAGCCACCAAAATCAGCGACCAACCCGACGCTTGCAACTGAATCGATTCGCCCCTGGACTGACAATCGTTCAAATGGATAAGCGAGCCGCCATTCCGAATCACAAAGAATCCTTTATTGGAAGCGTTAATCGCATATTCGATCGGGCTGCAGCCACTCTTGACTTGCCGCCAGGACTTTCTGAGCAAATCAAGGCCTGCAATTCCGTTTATCAAGTCCGCTTCCCGGTCAAGCTGCGCGGGGAATATCGGACCTTCACCGGCTGGCGAGCGGTTCACAGTGAACACCGCTTGCCAACCAAAGGGGGGATTCGCTACGCCAGTGTGGTTAACCAGGAAGAGGTCGAAGCGCTGGCCGCATTGATGTCTTACAAGTGCGCCATAGTCGATGTCCCTTTCGGAGGCTCAAAAGGGGGCTTGTTGATCGATCCCAACGAGTACGAGGAAGACGAGCTTGAGCGCATCACCCGGCGATTCACCCACGAGCTCGCCAAGAAGGATTACATTAGTCCGAGTTTGAATGTTCCGGCTCCTGACGTGGGAACAGGACCGAGAGAGATGGCCTGGATTGCCGACGCCTTTCGCACTCAATTTCCAGGCGACATCAACGCCAACGCTTGCGTTACCGGCAAGCCCACCACCCTGGGTGGAATCAATGGACGCGTCGAAGCCACCGGCCGCGGCGTCCAGTACGCGTTGCAGGAGTTCTTTCGGCATCCTGACGATGTCAAGAAAGCGGGGCTCGAAGGAAGCTTGGCAGGAAAGCGAATCATAATTCAGGGCTTTGGCAATGTAGCCTACCATGCGGCCAAGTTTTTGACCCTCGAAGACGATGCCAAGATCGTCGGTATCATTGATTCTAAAGGTGGCTACCTCTGCGACAAGGGATTCGTAATCGACTCAGTCGCGGCCTACCGTAAAGAGAACGGCAGTATTGAAGGTTTCCCGGATTCGACTTTCGTCGAAGAAGGAAGGAAGGCTCTGGAAGCGGAATGCGATATCCTCATTCCCGCCGCCCTAGAAGGGCAAATCACCAAAGAAAACGCTCTTCGGATAAAGGCCTCGGTTATAGCCGAAGCAGCTAATGGACCCATAACGGATGAAGCGGACAAACTGCTCTCCGCCAAAGGGACCGTCATCCTACCTGATGCTTACGCGAATGCGGGCGGTGTCACCGTATCCTATTTCGAATGGATTAAGAATCTCTCCCATATCCGCTTTGGACGCCTGGGCCGACGGCTCGACGAAATGAGAGGCCAGGAAATCGCCAACGCGCTGGAAGCTATGACGGAGAAGGAAGTTCCCGCCAGTATCCGGAAACGGCTCACGAAAAGCGTGGATGAGCTCGATCTGGTCAGGTCCGGCCTCGATGACACCATGCGAGATGCCTACAATGAAATTCGTGAGATTCTCAACGCTCGTCCTCACGTCCCTGACCTGCGTACCGCCGCATACGTTTTAGCTATCGAGAAGATTGCTAAAAGCTACTTGAAGTCTGGCCTAAGTCATTGATCAGCAATCCGGCTGTGATTAGCTCTGATCTCAAAAGGCAATTTGATTTGAATTCTGCGCGGGTCCACGAATCGGCAAGAATAATCGATTCACTAACGATCCGCCTCTCTGCGAGAGGGAGGCGGGAGTTGCCGGCGACGCCAATTGCCGCTTCAAAAATGAGAAATATGCCAATTTCCAACGTCCACTGATATGCTGAATTCTTCCCAAGCGCCTGTTATCGATGCAAAAGGTCTAACGAAGTCTTTCGGCGAGCGGATTTTGTTCGCGGACGCGGAATTGCGTGTAGAACCCGGACAACTCGTGGCCTTGCTAGGGCCTTCAGGGGCAGGGAAATCAACACTGCTAAATTGCCTTGAGGGCCTTGAAACCATCGATTCGGGAACTATCGAAATCGCTGGGCAGTCGATTGCCGCATTGACGGAACCGGAATTGGCTAAGTTGCGGAGCAATCAGATCGGAACTGTCTTCCAATTCTTCCATCTCCTTCCCACCCTCACGGCTTTTGAGAATATCGAGCTATCCCTACTGCTAAAGCAAGTGACGCCTCATGAACGGTACGAGCGTGTAGATGGCTTAATGAAGCAACTGGGAATCAGCCATCGCCAGGAAGCCTTCCCGTCTGAACTCAGTGGCGGGGAAATGCAGCGCGTCGCTATTGCCCGGGCCATCGTCCACAAGCCCAGTGTAATTTTCGCGGATGAGCCAACCGGAAATTTGGATAGCAAGAGCGGTCTCGAAGCGCTGGAAATCCTTACGCAGCTCTGCTCCAATATCGGAGCCGGAATGCTCATGGTGACGCATAGCGAAACCGCCGCTTCCTATTGCTCCCGCAAGTATAGTCTAGTAGACGGAAGTCTGGAGCCTGCTAGCTAGATCGGCATGATTCTACCTGGGGAAACAAAGCTTCTGATTCACCTAGCCCAGCGCGTCGTAGTTAGGCGTTGGACACAACAAAAGCTTAAAACTCTGGCTTTGCTTCTCGTGGTAGCTCTAGGAGTATCCGTCTTTCTCTCCATCGGCTTAACCAATCGAGCCGCTATTAACTCTTTCAGCTCCTTTACTGGTGTCGTAGCCGGGGAAAGCCAATACTATGTGCGATCTACCATAGGATCGCTGGATTTGGCCGATGCTCGGTCTGTTCGAACCGCTCTGATAAAGACCGAAGCGTCGCTGTTTCCCACCCTGGAAATGATGGCGAGCGTAGAGATGGCTGAATCCCAAGAAAACTACAAGCTAATCGGGGTAGACTTCCTGGCGTCGGCCAGCCATTTATATCGAACCTCTCAAGCAAATCGAGAACTGCAAGGGTCGCGTATCGAGAATATGGGCGTTTTCGATTATCTTGCTCAAGGAAACAGCCTATTCGCTCCAAGCTCCGTGGCATCTCGACACCAGTGGCAGGCCGGTGACGACATTCTTTTCAACCTGGGCTCCGAACAAATAGAATTCCGGTACTCGGGCGAGATTCCCCTAATTGCCTCAGATGCAAACAGCGAATTGCCGTTATTGGTGATGGATCTTTACGCGCTAGCCCGTCTCGCAGACCGTGTTGGGCAGATCGACCGCATCGATATTACCCTGCCTAGCGAGCTTCGAACACAATCTTATCTCGAAAAAGTATCCAATCTCTTAGAACAAGCTAATCCTGGAAATTGGGTTATCGAATCGAATGCTGAGCGAATCAAGACGGGATCGGCGATGACTCTAGCATTGCGTTCCAACCTGCGAGCTCTTTCCGCGCTTTCCCTCCTAATAGCATTCCTTCTTGTCTTCCAAGCCTTGGACAGTTCCGTTTCACAGCGGAGAGAAGAAATTGCCTCACTTCGCTCATTAGGCGTCACCGTTAGGCAAATACGTCTGCTTTGGCTATTGGAAGCAGCGGTTATTGGCGCTCTCGGAGGAGTCGCCGGAATTGCCCTTGCATCGCTAACGGCCCGATTTTTTTCCGGGATGGTAAACGAAACGGTCAACGCTTTGTACTATTTCACCGCGGACGACACTTTGGACTACGCCTACGGAGAAATCGGGCTAGCGTGGGTCACGGCTATCGCGGCTAGCATCCTGGCGGGCTGGTTTCCGGCCCGAGCCGCTTCCTTGACGCCGCCCGCTCAACTACTGAAGAAAAACGCCCTTTTGGGACAGGCTCGCCGAGCGATCTTCGGGAAAATCGCCGTATTAACCGGTGTTCTTGGCGCTGCAGCCTACTTTCTACCGCCACTACCCGCTCCTAACGGCCATGGTGCGCCAATCGGAGGATATATAAGCGCATTGGCCGCCAATGCTTGCGCCATTTCGATTGGTTGCTTCGCTATGGAGTCGCTTCCTCTCTGCCTCGCCCCACTCGCCAGGCGCTACAAGAGTTTTCTTATTGGACTCAGTCGATTTCGAAAGCCCGTTGCCCGCCATCGCCTCGCTCTCGGCAGCGTTACCGTGGCAGTCGGCATGACTGCCGCCATGGTCGTTCTCATCGGCAGCTTTGAAAAGACAGTTACCAGCTGGCTCGAGCAGGTCATCCATGCCGATGTTTACGTAAGATCGAAGCAATCCCAATCCGCGGAAGCCAAGAACGCCATTTCTAAAGAGATCGCCCAAGCGATTACGAGTGAAACGCAGGTAGAAGACTCCGCCACTATTTCTCGATTTTCTATCAATATCTATGGTTTGGATACGTTCATTAATGGCTACGATACCGACTACCTCATTCGCAAGCCTCACTTATCTTGGATCGGAAGCCCCCCAGACAATTTGGAATCAATGAAAACGGGTGAATCGGCCATAATTAGCGAGAGCTTTCAAGAGCGATTCAATGTGGGAATCGGCGACAGCATTGATATCTCAACGGTGTTGGGAGAGAAGACTCTCCGAATTATTGGGATCCAGTCCGATTTTGGAAATGAAAGCGGCAGCCTAGGCGTCGATCAAATAGTTCTTGAAAAGTGGACAGCCCGAGACGATGCCCAAGGTATCGCCCTTCATTTGAAATCGGACGTCGACCTGGAGGCTTTCGTCTCTGATTTGGAGACAAGATATCCGGCATTGGAAATCTCTCCCAACCGCGTTCTCAAGGACCAGGCAACTGCGATCTTCCATCAGACTTTCGCAATCACTTATGCCCTCGAAGGTGTCGGGCTTTTCATTTCCGTCATCGGCCTCGGGGCGATGCTTTTCAGTCTGACTCTCGAAAGACGGGTTGAGATCTCAGCCTTACTCCGTTTGGGAATGTCGCGAGCCTCGTTGGCGTCGGTCGGAATTACGGAGGCATTAGCCCTGTCCGCTTTAGGAATCGTTCTCGGAATCATGCTGGGCCTAGTCCAGGGGTGGATTCTGATTTACGTCGTGAACAAGCAAGCCTTCGGCTGGACGCTATCGCTATCGATACCCTGGAATTCGCTATTGCTCCTGGGGTTCGCAACCCTTCTGGCAGGTCTATTCGTTTCCTGGCGAATCAGCTGGTGGAGCAGCGGATTGCCCGCTCAACAAGAGGAATAAATAGGATGGGACAAGATAGGAACAAGTATTGCAGATTCTCCTGCCGCCAAGCTTTCGCCTTAAGCTTTTTAGTTTCAGCGTATTCATTCGGCCAGGACTACCCTCTCTCAGATGAAGGCTTTGCTTTGCCGTCGGATACTAAGGCGCTCGAATTCCCCGAAGACCACGGGAGCCATCCCGAATTCAAGTCCGAGTGGTGGTACCTGACCGGTCACCTAGAAGGCCCCAAACCTTCAGAACAATTCGGTTTCCAACTGACGTTTTTTCGATCGGCAACCGTCCCAGCCGACCAAGAGCCTGAAGCATCCCAGCCCCGGCAGATTTACATGGCGCACGCGGCAGCGCTGAACAAATCCAGCGGTGAACACTTTCATGAGGAGCGATTCAATAGAGGCGAATGGAATGCGAATGCCGAGGTCGATCGCTTATCGGTATTCAATGGCAACTGGAGGATCGCAATGGTGGATGATAGCGCCGAGGAAATGCGGGCTAGCTTCTCGATTAACGGTCAGCGTCGATTCGAGCTATCGCTCAGGCCCAGCAAGCCCAAGGTTCTTTTTGGCGAGAATGGCATCTCAAGAAAAGGGGAGAACCCGAATGCGAAAAGCTACTACATAACCTTCAGTCGTTTGGAGGCTGAGGGAAAGCTGACAGTAGACCAAAAAGTCGTACCCGTCACCGGCGTTGCTTGGATGGATCACGAAATAAGCTCTAGCCAGCTTTCAGAAGGCCAGATCGGCTGGAATTGGTCCAGTCTCATACTCGATGATGGCTCTGAACTCATGGCTTATGTCATGAGACGGGATGACGGAAGCGTAGACGCCTACTCGCAAATGTACATCATTGAACCCGATGGAAACACGCTTCGCTACTCAAGCGACGAGTTCAAATGGAGTCCCATCGACTTCTGGACATCCCCCCGGAACGGCGCTCGCTACCCAATTGAATATTCTATTTCCTGGATAAACCAGGAAGGCCAAGAGCAGATGTTCATAGTTCGATCCACGCCACATAACCAAGAGATCTACGGGGCCATCAGCGGGTTTACCTACTATGAGGGAGCCGGGAGCGTATATGATGAAAACGGTTTAGAAGTTGGCAAATCCTACACGGAACTTACAGGCTATGTTGAATCGCTCTACGGTCGATTTTGAAATGCCTGCTGAACCCTTAACCCCGCTTGGTATCCAAATGAACCTGCCATTCGATTGCCCATTCTAGCAAACGCGACGCTAAGCTGCCGATATTTCATTCGAAATTAGACGCGAGTCAAAAGATAAACTGAATCTTCTCCCAGTGTCGCGCAACATGCTGATTAAAAACTGCTTCGCTATCAAAGTGCCTTTCTATATGGGGGGTAACCTTTGGAATCCTATGACGACTTTCGCCACCAAGGATACCGTCTACGTATTTGTGGAAACCGAATCTGGCGAATGCGGCGTTGGGGAGGTCTGGCCTGCATATGGATCTGCAGACTCGATCGCGTTCATCATTAATAACGATATCGCTCCGCTCGTTTCAGGCGAAGATTCTACTGACATCAACGGTATCCGGAAAAAAGTATACAAACTTTCCCCTCTTGGAGGTGTAGCCAACCTTCTGATGAACGCCATCAGCGGATTGGATACCGCGCTTTGGGACTTGAAAGGCAAGCTTTCCGACAAGCCATTGAATCAACTACTTGGAGTCAAATCCAACTCAATCTACACCTACGCCAGTGGGGGTTTATATGGGAAGGACAAGGGCCTCGAGGAGCTGGCAGCGGAAACGCGCGGCTATATCGACGAAGGGTTCGATGCCGTAAAAATCAAGATTGGCGGCTTGCCGATTCCCCAGGATCTCGAGCGGGTAGCCGCCGTAAGAGAGGCTATCGGTCCTACGGCTCGCCTGATGGTAGATGCTGTGCATGCCTACACTGTAAAGGAGGCAATGGAAGTTGCGGATAAGATCAAGTCCTTCGACATTTACTGGTTTGAATCTCCTGTCTCTCTGGATGACATGAAAGGGCATGGGATTTTGAATACGCAGGGCGGCATACCCGTTTGCGCCAATGAATCGCTCTCGAACCTCTATCAATTCGAGCATTTACTATCCCTTAATGGAGCTACCTATATCCATTTCGATCTCTCCACCTGCGGTGGCATAAGTGAAGCTATTAAAATCGCTGCTCTCGCTGACTCGGAAGGCCTGAATTGCACTCTCCACGCCGCAACAGGCATTCAGCTTTATTCGGCTAGCCTCCACTTCGCCAGCTCGATCTCCAATTTGGATTCCGTCGAACGCCACTTCACGCATCACTGGCTGTCCGAACACCAACCGGAAATCCTTGATCATCAAGGACCTTACGCTAACCCCATTGACAAGCCGGGAGTCGGAACGCCTTTTATCAATCGATCATTCATCGAAAACGTCTCTAAACAGGAGCGCGCGAAAGCGGGCTCTGAATCTTGAACCCAATTAGAACGAATGAGGCCCGAGCGAGCGGTTATTCTCTTTTCCAGTCTTTGGCTTCTTTGCTCCGTCCTCACCTACGTACATCCAATCTTCATAGAGCCTACCGGAGACGGTTTCACTCGCGGTCTCAATCGCCTAGGAGCCGCTTTGGGTTGGCAGGCAGCCGCCTCGCTATTCGCCCTGCTAGCTTTTGTCACTGGCGTTGGAAAACTATCCTCGAAACTTCTCCTCAAGTGGATCAGTCGCATTCCCGGAATCATCCAGTTGCTCCTGATCCTCTTCATGATCGGTCTGATCGTCTATTTGAGAGTCAGTAAACCCGCTCCAGTGAGCGAACCGCCACCCAAACCGCGCCCAATCCAGTATCCCAACAAGCTAAAGGCTATTCAGACCGCTATACGGGGATTTTTCGTAGTGGATTCGAGCAAAGCCATTTCTACTCCGCGGACGGTCGCGGTCCTTGGTGGGTGGAGGCTGACGAATCCATTTGGCAAATACTAGAACGCTACCGAGTCGAAGCTCCGGGACGAAGCGGAGGCATATGGGTCGGGATCGACCTCGAGGCCTCAACCAAAGAAAACGTAGACGACATCTCCCATTTGGGCGATTTCGAGGGGCGCATGAGGATTCTCACCATCAGATCCATAAGGCAACTTGAGCCGGAAGCCTTAGAACAGCTTATAGCGAGCTTTAGCCAACTGAATCGCTAAGCCCGATATTACACATTCACCCACGCCGAAGTTTCCGAGCTTCTGAAGATACCGTCGATTATCGACATATTCTCCATGGCGTCTGACAATGGCGTCGGTACAGGAAGGCCTTCAAGAACCGACCGGGAAAAGGCTTCTCCCTGCAGGGTATATTGATCGCATACCGGGAAAACGATTTCCTCAATATCCCCATCGCGATCG
>MDTA01115090.1_pt1 | contig 21487 bp, 18 predicted proteins | sample 811151 | NCBI WGS metagenome assembly MDTA01 (sample SAMN05326648, study PRJNA326480) | marine metagenome | isolation source: seawater | place: Indian Ocean: South | collected 2010 | reverse complement strand
TTCCATTGTATAAAATATGTAAAAATTTAATTTCAAAAATATCTGGTGTGAGTCAAAAAAAAGAAGATTTTGTTAATACCTATTTTTTAAAAAATATAGAAAAAAAAATTAATTCACCTCTTCAATCTCCTCCATTTGAATTGAATGAAAACGAAATTGAAAAGTCTTTAAGTATTACATTTACTTATCTCAAAAAATTTAAAAAATTTACAAATGAAATTTACCTAATTTATATTCCTTCCCCCGCAACAGTTCTTGATCTAAAAAATCCTATTATTGTACAGAAATATTTTCCTGATAGAGATATAAATAATAACTTAAGTAAAAATGAAATATTAACAGCGAATAGAAAAATTGTTGATAAAATTTCGTATTTTTGTGAAAATAATAACTTCACATTTTACAATTTAACGCCAAATTTAATTGAATATTCAAGATATAACCTTTCATATGGTCCTATAGACTTTAAACACCCTAGAGTTAATGTTTATGAATATATGGTAGAAATAATATCTGATAATATTTTAAGTAAAAATTAATTGAGTTTCAAAATTGTCTCTTTTTTGTTATTAAAATAATTGAAAATTTATGAAAATACTAATTACTGGATCTGCAGGTTTCATTGGGTATCATTTAACAAAAAAACTTATAAAAAAAAATTTTAATATTATAGGGATAGATAATTTAAATAATTATTATGACCCAAAAATTAAGATTTTTAGAAATAAAGATAATAATTCAAAAAAATATAAATTTTTTAAAGTCGACATTTGTAACAAAAAAAAATTAGAAAAAATTGTTCACAAAACTAAACCAAAATACATAATTCATCTTGCGGCTCAAGCTGGTGTTAGATATTCAATCCAAAATCCAAAAGCATATATAGAGTCAAATCTTATTGGTTTTTTTAATATTATAGAGTTAGCTAGGAAATTTAAAATTCAACATATCATTTATGCATCTAGCAGTTCTGTTTATGGAAAACAAAAAAAAATGCCAATTAAATTAAATTATAACACCAACAGACCCCAATCTCTGTATGCTGCAACAAAAAAAAGTAATGAAGTTATTGCTGAAAGTTATAATCAAATTTTTAAAATTGGTTTTACCGGATTAAGATTTTTTACTAATTATGGAAATCAAGGTAGACCGGATATGGCAATTTATAAGTTTACAAAAAACATTTTAGAAAATAAAAAAATACAACTTTTTAACCGAGGAAACCATAAAAGAGATTTCACGCATATTTCTGATAGTACAGAATTTCTATCAAGAATATTAATGAAAAGAAAAAGTAAAAAAGATCATAAAATATTTAATTTAGCCTCTGGAAAAAAAGTTGATCTCAAATTGGTTCTAAATTTAATAGAAAAAAATTTAAATAAAAAAGCTAAAATTTTAAAATATCAGTTACAAAAAGGAGATGTCAAAGAAACTCATGCTGATATCAGTGAAACTATTAAATTAACAAATTATAAACCAAGGAAAAATATTAAAGATGGTATAAAAGATTTTATTGAATGGTTTAAATCCCACAAAAGTAAAATATGAAAATTCTTATGATTTCACCCTCTTTTAGAATAAGTAATGGAGGTGCAGAAAATCAATTAGCTCTCATTTTATTAGAATTAAAAAAAAAAAAAATTAAAGTAGATTATCTAAATAAAAGAAAATTAGAGTTTTTATATCCTTTTTTTTACATAATTAAGATTTTAATTAAACTTATTTCAAAAAATTACTCAATTATTCATACACATACGTTTAATTCACCTACCTGGATTATTGCAATCTTAAGTTTTATATTTAAATTTAAATTATTAGTTAAAATTACACTATCAGGAAAAAAAAGTAGATTAGACAGAGTAGAAAATAATTTCTTTTTAAAAAAAATTTTTATTTTTTTATTTAAGAGAGATAAAATTTATTTTTTCTCGATTACAAAAGATATTAAAAAAAGACTTATTAAAATTGGTATTTCACCAAAAAACATTTTTTTTTGTCCCAATGGAACTATTGTTAAAAAATTTCATAAAAAAAAATTTAAAAAAAAAAATTTGATTTATTTTGGAAGAATAATTAAAAGAAAGAAAATTTTTGAGTTAGTTGAATTGTTAGAAAAAAATAGAAATTTAGATATTACATTAAATATTTTTGGAAATGGTCCTTTAAAAAATAAAATATATAATCTGATTAAAACAAAAAATATCAAGAATATTTTTTTAAATAAACAATTTAAACACAATAAAATTTTAAAAAAAATCAATGATTTTAATATCTGCATAAATCCTTCCACTAATGAAGGTATGTCTAATTCTATTTTAGAAGCACAATCAAATGGTTTGGTGGTGATTGCGAGGAATACAGTTGAAAATAGAGAAATTATCAAAAATAATTATACAGGTTTTCTTTTTAAAAATGATTTTGAGCTAGTTAGACTTTTAAGAAAACTAAATAATAAAAAATTACTAGAAACAATTTCTCTCAGAGCATACAAAAATATAAATGAAAAACATAATATTAAATCTATAACAAATAGAATATTAAAATTTTATATAAAAATAACAAAAAGTTAAAAATTTTTTCCTATCACAAAAACTCTTTTTGAAGGACTAAGATTTCCTCTCATATCAAACATCTTGCATTTCCTCAATTTACAAAAATGATTCCAATTAATTGATAAAATTTTTTTTTCATTTGAAAAACAAATAATTCCATCTATTTTTAATTTTTTAAAATCTGAAATCTTAACTTGATTTATTCCAATTTCATTTAAAATTATACTTTTATCATAAATAATTATCTTAGAATTATTTTTTTTAAGTCTTTCTATGAAATAAATAGGCTTAGATTCTCTCAAATCATTAGTACCAGGTTTAAAACCGAGCCCAATTATTAAAAAAGTTTTTTTACTTAAATTCTTATAATGTTTTTTTATTAGGTTTATAACTTGATTGGATCTTTGATCATTTATTTTTATAGACTCTTTTAATATTCCCATTTTTAAACCCTTATCTTCCGCATCTTTTAATAATGACTTTGTATCTTTTGGAAAACAACTACCACCATAGCCAGGTCCAGGTGTCATATATTGCTTTATTGAGGGATAAAAAAATTTTTTATTATTCTCAATTTTAAATCTTCTATCGTTAAAAAATGTATTAATAATGTTGTAATAATTTACTTTATTAAATAGTGAACAATAATCAGAAAATTCATTTGAAAACGAAATTAAATTAGCTAAAAAAATATTTGAGAAATATTTGCTCATTTCTGCTTCTGTTTCATTAGTAAATATAATTTTACTTTTAAATTTTTTATAAATATTAATTAATTTTTTTTTTGAAAATTGTTTATCTGCACCAATTATAATTCTATCAGGTTTTAAAAAATCATCTAACGCAGAACCTTCTCTTAAAAACTCTGGATTACTTACAAATTCGACATTTTTAAAATTTTTATATATTGGTTTTATTTTTTTTACTAATGTGCCAGGTATAACAGTGCTTTTAATTACTATTATTTTTTTTTCTTTTTTTGATATTTTTGATTTTATTTTTTTTAAACAACTTATTACATTTCCCAAGTAAATCCCTTTTTTTGTATGCGGTGTATTTACTGCTACAAATAATACCTCACATTTTTTTAGATCATCCAATTTATTAGTGATAAAATAAGATTTATTAATTTTATTTTTTAATAACTTTCTTATACCTTTTTCATTTATTATTGGGTCTTTACTAGATATCTTTCTTAATTTAAAAATATCCTTTTCGTAATTTATAACATTGTGTCCAATTTTACTTAGCCCTAAAGCGGTTACCAAACCAACATAACCAGCACCAATTACTCCAATATCCATAAGTAAAACTATTTAATAAACCTTTTCCAAGGGGCTTTATTATTCTTCCACATTAGATCTAAGGACCTTTTATCATTTAGCGTGTCCATTGCATGCCAAAATCCATTATGTTTAAAGCACATTAAATTGTTATCATCAGCTAAATTAGATAAAGGTTCTCTCTCAAAAATTGTTTCATCATTTTTTAAATATTTAAAAATATTTTTTTTAAAAATAAAGAAACCACCATTAATATAATCTTTTTTATTTATAGGTTTTTCACTAAATTTAGAAACTTTATTATCATTTAGAGATAACGATCCATATCTACCAGGTTGAATTATTCCTGTTAATGTACCAATTTTTTTATGTTGAATATGAAATTTTTTTAAATGAGTAAGATTTATGTCACTTATACAATCGCCATATGTAAGATGGAAGTCATCATCACCAATATATTTTTTTGCTCTTAAAATTCTACCACCTGTCATTGTTTCTGTTCCAGTATCGATAACTTTAATTTTCCAATTAATTTTTTTTCCAATTATTTTTGTATTTCCAGATGATAGATTAAATTCAACACTATTTAATCTAAGATTATAATTATAAAAAAAATTTTTAATATGATATGACTTGTAACCAGCAAGGATAACAAACTCATTGATACCATGATAACTATATATTTTCATTATATGCCAAAGTATTGGCATGTTACCAATTTCAGACATTGGTTTTGGTTTGAAGTCTGACTCCTCACTTATTCTTGATCCACGGCCGCCAGCTAAAATTACTGCTTTCATATGTATAATATTTAAGATATTTTTTTCCTTATAATGAATAGTTTAAAAAAAACCTACAAAAAAATAATAAATAATCCTACAGTTGATGAACCATACTATCACGTATTTACGAAATTTGTTTCTGCTTTTTGTACTGCAATTTTGGCCAAAACTTCTGTTACTCCAAATTTTATCAGTTACTTAATGTTTATAACTGGTTTGATTGCACTCTATTTTTTATTTTTTTTTGACCCATTACTTCTAGTTTGTTCTGGTTTATGCTTCATACTTCATAACATTCTTGATACGATAGATGGAGACTTGGCAAGAGAATTAAATAAAACTTCCAAATTTGGTATTTTTTTTGATAAATTTACTCATTCCATAATCAATCCAGGAATTTATTTAGTTTTGTTTTTTAAATATCAGGAAATTAATATTTTCTATTCAACTTTTTTTTTATCTATTTCTTTTTTAATACTTATAGATATGTTTTTAAAAATAAATTTTAATATTCTAACAAATAATGTTTACTCGTTTTCAATTTCAAAAAAAAATCAGAAAAACAAAATAATTAAAAATAAATTTATAAAATTTTTAAATGATATATTTTTTTCTTACATAGGTTTTTACCATATTCTTTTTATATTGGGTATTTTAGACTTTATTTTTAAAAAACAATCAACTGAGTACTATTTTTTAATTTTTAGTATTTTATTATTGGTAAAATTTGTATTAAGGTTTTTTTTAATGGTAAAAAGAATTGATTAATTAAATTATCTTTACTTCAGGAAGGGGAATAATAAACTTAGATTTTAGTCCAAGAGATTTCAATTTTTTTATAATTGGCTCTCTTAGGTGCCATGCTAAAAGCAAAACATAGTCAGGCTGTTCCTTAAAAAGAATATCATTATTTACAATTGGTATTCTTTTTCCAGGTAGGTATTTATTCAATTTAAATGATGTTGGCTGCTCAGCAATATATGGTATTAACTCAGTGCCTATATCGCAATAATTTAATAAGGTGCTACATCTTGCAGGACATGAATTTCCAACTACACGTTTTCCTGATGAATTTATCTGTTTTAACAAATCTACTAAATTTTTTTTTGATTTTTCTATTTTTGACTTAAATTCAGTCCAAACTTCATCTTTCAATAAACCAAATTCTATTTCTTTTTTAATTTCATTTTCAATGTCAACTATCTCAGGAAAATTTTTATTTTTTGTTACCGCCACTCTAATTGAGCCATTATATCTTTCTACGACTTCTACATCTACAATTTTTAAACCGTACATTTCAAACAAATATTTTAATGATATAAATGAATAATTTCTAATATGTTCGTGATAAAAAGTATCATATTGGTTGTGTTTAACTATATCTAACATGTTATGATTTTCGATTATAAAAAAACCTTCATCATCCAATAATTCCATTATGCCCTCCATAACAGATCCTAAAGTAGCCATATGAGCGAATACATTTGTTGCGGTAATTAACTTTGCAGATCCATATTTTTGTCTAACGTTTCTTGCAATCTCAAAATTAAAAACACTTTGGATTGTTTCTATTCCATCATCATTAGCAACTTTTGCCATATTAGTTGGTTCTATTCCTAACACCTTCATATCATTAGATTTATAAGCATGAAGCAGTGTTCCGTCGTTTGAACCTACATCAACCACCAGTTCATTTTTTTTTATTTTAAATTTTTGAATATTTTTCTTTGACTGATGATTGTGATGCTCAACAATAGAAGAAGTAATTCCTGGTCTATACGGGTAATCTAAATGATATAGCTCTTTTTGTGGCACAATATAGCTCAATTGAGTATGTCCTAATGTGGGGCTTCTCAAAATTTTTAGTTCAAAAAATTTTTCCTTTTCCTCAAGGTTTTTTCTTTCTATTAAGGTATCGCTTAAAGGCTGACTACCTAAATCTATAAATTCAACTAAATTTTTTTTTCCTGATATTTGACAATAATCTGTTTTGCCATCATTTAAATCTTGAAAAGGAAATTTCATTTTTTTTTAGAGATGATTTAGTTTATTTTTAACCTTTTTGAAAGTATTTATTTAAAGTAGTTTTAACTTATTCATTATAAATTTAAAATATATTACTTTAAATAACTCTTTATATTCATTAATTTACAAAAATGAAAATAATAAAAAAAAAATTATACATAAGTTTTATAATTTTTATTTTATTAAAAATATTTATTCTACTTCAAGTCAATAATCAACGTTCAGCTCCTTTAGAGATAGATGATGCATATTTTTATGCTTTAAATGGAAAATTGTTTCATTCAAATATTGAAAGAAAAGGAGATCTTTATGATTCTATAAGATACTATAAAGAAAAAATAATAAACAATATTCAATTAATTTCACCACAATATGAAAATAAAATAGAGCTTCATTACGACCTTTATAAATTTGGTTTTCTTGAAAGATCTTTGCAACCAAGATATTTTATATTTTCAGCAATTTATGGTTTTTTTCTAGGAGATGAAATTAAAACAATTGATAAAGTTTGGTGGTACGGAAACTACTTACAGTCTTTCATAATTTCTTTATCTATGATTATGGTATTGCAATTTTTTTTAAAAAAAGAAAATTATTCTTTAAAATTACTTTGTTTAACTTTTTTATTTTTTACGTTTATAATAAGCAAACATCAAATTTTATTTACTACTCATATAATAGGGAGTGCTTTGCTATTAATCGGTTTTTTTAATCTTTTAAAGAATAATAAAGGTAAATATTTAAGTCTATTTTTAATTATTTTTTCATTTCATCTACACCCAGCAGTAATTATAAATACTTTGGCATTATTAATTGGAACTATTTTATATTCTTATTATAATTCAAATCAAAAATTCTATAAAGAGACTTTGCTAATTTGTCTATTAATAATTATTTCTTTTTTAATAGAATTTGTGAGCGTTAAAATTTTTAATTATCATTTTTATCTTAACATTTTTAATTCTTCATATATTGAACAAGAAGCATTAAATTTTACTTATTTTGAAAACCTTTCAAGAAACATTCCAGTATTATTTGGAGATATTTTTAATATTGTAAAACTGTTCACTTTTAATAGTAAACTTATTGGAATATTGATATTTATTTTATTAAACATTTATATTTTTAAAAAATTACAATACCTTTTTTTTATAATTTTTTCATATTATATCTTATTATTTGTTTTTCAGTTTAAACACTGGGAACATGCTAATGGAATATTTGATTATATAAATTTTGCTTTTGTAATATTGTTTTCTCTAGCTTTTGCTAAATTTTATTATGAAATCTATTTCTATGTAGTTAAAAAATTAAAACAAAATGTATTTAAAAAAACTTTAAATTTTTTAATGTTAATTATAATTGGATTTTTTTTACTACATAAAAATACTGTATCTAATCAAATTTTTGCGAACAGAATTAATGATGTTTCTTATGAAATAAAAGAAAATAATCGTATAAATAAATTAAAAATTTCAAATTCAGATTGTCTTGTAATAAATGATAAAAATTCTTTTCTTTATATTGCGTTTTCGAAATATGAAGGAAATATTTGTTTAACAAATAATTTCGGAAATTCTAAAATATTTAATAATGATTTTCTAAGATCTAGTAAAAATAAAAAATACTATTTTTTAAATACCTCTACTAAAAATGAAATCAATTTTATTGATAACCCAGAATTTTCTCTAGAGCTAAATGAAAAACATGATATCTTCTCATACAAATTAAATTAACTTTTTAGATAAAAAATTCTCAAAAGTATTTTTTATACCGTTTGATAAAGATATCTTTGGTTGAAATTTAAATTCTTTTATAAATTTTTTTATGCTAGGACACCTTCTTCTTGGTTCATCTTCAGGATATTTAGATGGATAAGAAACCAACTTAATTTTTACGTTACTTTTACAAACTGATTTTAGTTTTTTTGCTAAATTATAGGCAGAAATTTCCTGTTTAGGGTTTCCCACATTATATGCAAAATCTTTACCTTTAAAAATTATGAGCAGAAACATTATTGTAGCATCATAAATATGACAATAAGTTCTTGTCTGTTTACCAGTATCAAAAACATGCAAATTTTTCTTCATATAAACCCTATTTATAAAATTAGGAATAATTCTCTCATCATTTTTTTTCATACCAGGGCCATAAATATTAAAAGGTCTAATTATATTGCAATTGACACTAAAATATTTTTTATAAATATAACAATACGTTTCACCTAATCTTTTACTTTCATCATAACAAGATCTAGGACCGATGCTCGAAACGTTTCCATTATAATTTTCATTTGTAGGTATTTTATTTTTAATAGGATTTCCATATATTTCACTTGAGCTAAAATAAGTTAATTTAATTTTTTTTTTATTACAAAATTTTAATAGAATTTTTGTAAGTTCAGAATTTAAATAAATTGTTTCTAATGGTTTTTTTTTATAATCTGTAGGGGAAGGAATTCCAGCTAAACTGATTATGTGAGTCAACTTATATCTCTTTAAAATTTTTTCTAAATTGCCGACTGTCAAGTCTTTTTTTATAAATATAAAATTTTTATGAGAAAAATTAGGTTTTACACTGTCTACACCTATAACTTTTAGTTTGGTTTTTTTTAATGACAAAAGTGCATAGATTAAATACTTTGATATAAATCCACTAGCCCCAGTAATTAAGATTGTACTACGTTCTTTTAATGCAAATTTTTTAAAATAAAGATTTAGATATTTTTCGAAATTCATAATCATTTAATACTTAGACTAGTTTTTTGAATACACAATAAAATTATAATTTTTTAAAAGGCAATTTTATTGAGAGATTAGACGATTGTAAAATCTTATAAGAAATAAATTCAAAACAAATCAAATTAAGTAAAATTACTCCATTAAAACCTAATAAAATAATCAATAGTATTGTAAAACTATTATCGAAACTTAAAGGAGAAAACTTTAATAAAATATGCATAAAAAAAATCAAAATGAGAATAATGAAACTTAAACAAAAAAAATAAAATAATTTTTTAATAAATCCATGGCTTGAGGATATGAAAGCTTGTGAAGCAAAATCTATATACCAATCTAATTTACTTTTAGCTTTTTCATTTATTCTATCTTGCTGCTCATAATCAATATATTTAACTAAAAAATCACTATTTGAAATCTCAAATCTAAAAAAATAATAAGGTTTGATGGTGCTAAATATATAATCATATACCTTTCTTTTAGCAATTCTAAAATCACCAGCATTTTGTTCAACTTTTTTAACAGTAAACAAATTAACTATTTTATAAAAAAAACTAATCATTATTTTTTTCCAAACTGCAGTCCTTCTTCTTGTTCTTTTTGTTCCTACCACATCTAAGTCGGAAGCACTGATATTATCTATTAACTGGTCAATTACTTCTGGAGGATCTTGAAGATCACCATCCATAGTTAATATATAATCTCCAGTACTGTTTTTTATACCTGTTTCTAGTGCTTTTTGATGTCCATATGATTTATTTAGAATTAAAAAATTAATTATATAATCCTTGTACAATTCTTTAACTTTTTTATATTCTGGAAAAACATCCTGATCACTTCCGTCATCAACTACAATTATTTCAAAAATTTCTTTTCTTTTTTTTATTGTTGAAATAATTCTCTCAAACAGAATGCTTACATTTTTTAATTCATTTAACATCGGTATTATAATACTTATTTTCATAAAATTACCTGGTTGTTAATTTTGAAATTGTAATTAATAGATTACTATAATCTTTGAAAATTTTCACATAATTATTATTTAAGAAGTATAGTATCATCTTATCTAAATCTCTTTTTTTATCTTTATAAATATATGTTTTTTTTTTTGAAAAATATTTGATATTTTTATCCAAAATTATTGTAGCTGATTGTTTGTTTTTTCTATAAAAAGAAATCTTTCTTAAGTTTTTTTTTGAATTTCTCTTTAAATCTAAAATGATTCTAATTTTCTTTAAAAATATTAATGAAGAATTTTTATATCTTAGATTAAATTTTTTATTTGCTATAAATTTATATATAAATGACACAATATGTGAAATTACATCTTTATAAAATGATATTTTTTTGTCAAAAATCTTTTTTAAACCATATTTTGTAACATTATCTTTTTCGTACCATTCTATCTTTATTTTATCAAAATGTAATTTTTCTTTTTTTAATATTTTGGAAATATGATTATTAAAAATCCAAGGAAGACTTAAAAAAAATTTAATTTTTTCTTTTTTAAAATTTTTTAAGATTTTGATCATATCATTTTTACCTAGCAAAAAAGGTTTTTCACATATACAGTCAATCTTATTTTTTAAAGCAAAATTGATATATTTTTTTCTTTGATTATTTTTATTACAAATTATTAAAACATATTTTTTGTTTTTATCAAAAATAAAACTTTTTAAATTTTTGATCTTATTAGAATTTAATATCTTTTTTTCTAATTTTAATTTTTGGAAGTTTGATTTAGAATAAACAAATATTGTTTTTTTCAAAAAATATCTTAGTAATGTTTTAATATATATCTGACTCCATCTGCCATAACCAACAATTATAAAATTGTAATCTATAAACTTAACACTCATTAAAATATTATTAATTGATTATTCTATAGTATTTAAGAGTTCTTTTAATACCCTCTTCAGTATTTCTTCTAACTTTCCAGTTTCCTTTAATTTTTTTAATTTTTTTTAAATCTGGGCATCTTTTTTGAGGGTTATCTTTGGTATAATTTTTATCAGAACTTTTTTTAAATTTTATTAATATTTTTTTTTTTTGAGAATTTAATAAACATCTGAGTAATTTTCCTAATTGAAAACATTTCATCATTACCAACATTATAAGATTGTCCATTTTCACCAGAAAACATTACTTTTAAAATGCCTCTAATTTGATCAGATATATAACAAAAAGATCTTGTTGCTTTTCCATTGCTTAGTAATGTAATTTTTTTATTTTTTAGACCTTTAATTATGTCGGGTATTATTCTTTTGTCATTTAAATTCTGACCTGGTCCATAAACATTAAATGGTCTAATAATTTTTATTGGCAATTTTTTTTTTTGAAAATAATTTACACAAATCGTTTCACCAATTCTTTTAGATTCATCATAACAGGCTCTTGGTCCTGTAAAGGAAACGTTTCCAAAATAATTTTCATTTGTTGGAATATTAAATAAATCTGGATTACCATATACTTCACTAGAGCTCATGAAAATTATTGATTTTACCTTTTTTTTTAAAGTACAAAGTTTGTCAAAAATTTTTAGAAGACAACTAACGTTAACTTTAATTGTTTCAATAGGAAATTTTCTGTAATAAGTAGGTGATGCAATGGATGCACCATGAATAAAATAATCACATTTTAAATTTTTTGGCAAGCTTTCAGATAAATCAATATTGATAAATTTTATATATTTTTTTTTTTTTAAACTTTTTCAGTCTAAATGGTAAACCAAAAAAAAATTTGTCTAAGACAATTAACTTAACAGGTATTTTAAATTTTTCATTTACTATTTCAATTATGTAACAAAAGTAACTTAATAGAAAACCAGCACCACCAGAAATAATAATTTTATTGTTTTTCAGTTTTTTAAACTCATATAAATATTCTTCTACTATCAAAGTAGCATCATCGTATATAATACTTTCATTGTATTTATTCATTTAAATAGAAATCTTATTAACATAATCTTATTAATTTTTCTGCATTTTTTGAAGTTAGTAATGCTTCTTTCAAGTTATTACATCTTTCTTTCTTAAAAAGTTTTCTTATAAAATTTAACACAGGAAAGATTCTATAATCATCTTCATCTTTAATTAGTTTGTTTTTTTTTTGTAAATAAATTTTTTTCTTCCCATATTTGACAACAATTATGCGAAAATTTTTAAAATATTCATGTGAATTATTTTGCATCGAAATACTTAAATTATTACCGAGTGATTGAATTTTATGAATAGGTTTTTTATTAAAATTCGAGTCAAACTCTATAATTATTTTTTTAGATTTTTGAAACATTGCTTCAAAATAAATTTTATCTTTATTAATGCAATTTACTTTTATAATTTTAAAATTTCCAAAGAAAAAGTATAAATAGTTTAACAAATGAATAATATAAAAATAAATTATTCCACCACCTTTTTTTTTACTTTTTTTCCATGTTGTATATTTATATTTATTGTAATGAGATTTAAACTTCCAACTTATTTTAACATTGTTAATTAATTTAATTTTCTTTTTTATTAGTTTTAAATAAACTTTAAAAATATCGGTTTCCAAAAATGTAAAATCTACAACAAAATCTTTTTTATCTTTATATAAACTAAAAATTTTTTTTGCCTTTTCATAGTTTTCAGCAAGTGGTTTTTCTACAAAAAAAAAATCGATTTTTTTTTTTTTAATCTCCTTACTTAATAATATTTCTGTTTGAAGTGTTGGAATAGTTGCTATAGCTAATAAATTAATTTCATTTTCAACAAGCATTTTTTTCCAAGAATTATAAAAAATAATTTTTTTATCTTTAAAAATACTTTTTATTTTTTTTAAACTTCTACCATAAACATAAATGGTACTTATATTGTTTAATCTTTTAATAGCTTTGTAGATAACATAATATCCATAACCAGAGCCAATAATTGCAGCATTAATTTTTTTCATAAATTCTATTTTCTATTATATCAGCAACTAATTTGTTTCCCAAAATGTTAAAATGAGAGTCACACGCAAAAAAAAGATCGTCAGTTTTATATTTTGAAAAATCTATATTTAATAAAATATCAATAAAATTTATTTTATTATTTTTTGAAAATTCCTTCAGTTCTCTTGTTAATCTTGGTATTTTTTTTTTATTCTCAATAAAGATTTCCATATCTGGTTTCATGGGTAAAAGAATTACGAAAAGATTTGCATTATTTTTTAAAACCAATTGTTGAATAGCTGATAAATTGTATTTCATTAAATCTAAACCTTCATCTTTAAAAACCTCATAATATGAATATCTAGTTCCAGAACTTTTTTTTTTATCTATGGTAGTTTTCTTGTTTGTAGAAATTATTTTTTCTGAAGTAGCAAGTGATTTTAAATATCTTAACAAATGATAAGAATGAGTAAAATTATTTAAAAAATTTTTAATTTCATTCATTATATAAAAATCTTTTTTAAAACTATTCAAATAAGTCAATTCATATTTATCATCGCTTTTTATTAAGTATGGTCTGTACCTATCTGAATGTACTTTTTTTCCAAATGAATAGGAGTCATCTTCAAAATCATTTAAGACAGTTATAAAAAGTAAAACTTTAGAATGCTCAAATTTTGAAGCAAGTTTTTCATAAAGTAGCTTGTATTGTGTTGTTCCAAAATGACCAGATGTACCAAAATTTAAGTGAGGTATTTTTAATTTTTTTTCTAAAATATTTGAAAATCGATTTTCTTGATCTAATCCAAAACCTTCAACATTTGAATCTCCAATTACAATTGTTCTATTTTTTCCTTTAATATCTCTATTGATATCAACTGCACCATATGAATTTGTTTTGTAGATAACATCAAAACAACTTTTTGTATGCTTGATTGCTCTATTAGGCAAATGCCAAGATCCAAAATGCGGATTATAATCTCCATAATGATGCCTACTTTGAATAGTATAGTTTGGTCTTGAGGAAATTTTTAGTTGTATGAGTAAAAAAAATGACAATAACTCAAATAGTAACAAGAATATTAAAAAATTTATAAAAAATAATTTAAAGTAGTATTTTAATTTCATGCTCGTACTCCGATTAACTAGAACATATCCAAATATAAAATTTAAAAATATAGGGCTTCAAGCTTTTATGTTTGGAAAATATTCTAAATATAGTAGTACATTTTTTTTTAAAAAAAATAAACATAAATTAATAAAGAATAGGTCAGATATAAAAATTCATACAATAAATTTTGGTAATAAAGGTCTAAGTGATAAATATGATTTTAACTTTAACTTTATTGTAGTGCTTCTCAGCAAAATAATAGACAATATATTTTTGTTTTTTAAAATTTTAAAAAAAGTAAATCCTCACAAAATTAAATACGTACACGTACATAATATTAACTTGTTATTATGTGCATATTTTTTAAATATAATGTTTAAAAAACAAATTATCTTATCAATAGGTGGCTCAGATATTTATAATTTAGCAAAAAAAAATTTATTCAAAATACTTATAAATAAAGTATCATTAGTCTTGTCTGTTTCCAGTGATTTAAAAAAAAAATTTAATAAAATATATCCAGCAACACCTTGTGAAATTATGGGTAATGGAGTTGATCTTAATTTTTACAATTTTAAAAAAATAAAAAAAAATAAAATAATTTCTGCAGTAGGAAATATAAGATGGCAGAAAGATTATTTAACTTTAGTAAAAGCTTTTAATCAGTTTGTAAAAAAAAATACTGAATATAAGTTACTAATATGTGGTAATATTTATGATCAAGAAGAATATCATAAAATTTTAAAATTTATAAAAAAAAATTCTATTGAAAGCAAAGTGGTTTTTAAAGGTTTTCTTAAACCAAATCAGATCAAAAAAATAATATATCGATCTAAAATTTTAATTATAAGTTCAGTAAGCGAGGGATTGCCAAAAATATTATTAGAGTCAATAAGTTGTGGAACACCAGTAATTTCAACAGATGTTGGTGATAATTTACAAATACTTGAAAATAAAAAATTGATAGTACCTAAAAAAAACTCAAAAAGAATGTATATGGCTATGAATTCATTGATAAAATCAAAAAAAATATATAATGAGGTTATCAATAATTTTTATAAAAAAAGAATAAATTATAATTGGAAAAAGCTAGTCGAAGAAACTGAAAAAAAAATCGAAAAAATTATATGTTAAATAAATTTTTTAAAGAACGTGAGTTAAGAATAAAAAAACAATTTAAAGATAATAAATTTCAAAAAATTAGTAATGCTTGGACTAAATATTCATTAGCAAATGGATATATATATAATTTTTCATGGCTAGGAATACCAATAATAAAATATCCGAGTGATTTAATTGCGATACAAGAAATCATATTTGAAAGTAAGCCTGATTTAATAATAGAAACTGGTGTTGCTCATGGTGGTAGTTTAGCTTTTTATGCAAGTATTCAAAAAATGTATAATAAAAATTCAAAAACAATAGGCATTGAAATCGATTTTAGAAAACATAACAAGGACAACTGTGAAAAAATATATAATAAACTGGGTATAAAAGTTATCGAAGGTTCTTCAATATCTGAAAATACAATAAAAAAAATAAAAAAGTTTATTAAGAAAAGTAAAAAAATAATGGTAATTTTAGACTCCGATCATTCCTCTAAACACGTCTTGGCCGAATTAGAGATATACTCAAAATTTGTATCTAAAGGAAGCTATTTGATCTGTACTGATACAATAGTTGATTTTATGCCCAAAGGGTTTTTTTTAAAAGACTGGCAAAAAAAAAGAGCTTCCCATAGAAACTTTGATAAAGGGAATGGTCCTTATATAGCTTTAAGAAAATTTTTATTAAAAAATAAAAAATTTAAGATAGACAACAAATTTCATTCAAAATCTACAATCACTGAAAATCCATATGGTTTTTTAAAAAAAATAAAATAAGTATGGAGCCTCAAAATATTTATTGGATTGTAATTGACTCAATGAGATCATACAAGGGCTCTGGTGATACTAGATATAGAATAAATTATTTTGATGAGCTTAAAAAAGATTTTTTTGATTTTAAAAATGCTTACACTTCAGCACCCAGCACAATCATGTCTGCAGCATCAATGTTTACAGGTTGCGAAACAATTAAAATAGCAAGAAATTATTCTGATTGGAACTTTGATTTAGAAAAAATTAAACCTTTTAAGTATTATCTGGAAAAAGAAGGTTATGAAAATATACCTATAGATAATTCAAAAAGAGCAAGAGAAATGCTATTTGATCTATTGGGAACTTTAGAAAACAAATATTTTTTAAGAAATACATCACATTACCATAATTGGTCCAATCAGGATGTTCTGGGTATTTTTAAAAATACCTTAAAAAGATCTTCATCAAAAAAAAAATTTGTAATGACTTGGTATGATTGTAGAGGAGATAAATTAATAAACAATCTTATAGAAGATCATATCAAAATAATTAAAGATAATGGTAACTACGAAAACTCAATTATAATTATAAATTCTGACCATGGTTATCCAGATCCCAAAGCTATAAAAACCTCAAATATTATTGGAAAAGGTCATGATTTAATTGTTACTGAGGATAATATTAAAGTACCATTGTTAATTAAAATACCCGGCATCCACCCAAAAGAAATTAACACTAGAGTTTCTTTAGTAGATATTTTGCCTACCATTTCGGAACTACTAAATTTTAGTTTAGATAATAAAGTTGATGGAATATCTCTGGTAGATCTAATGAAAAATAAAGAGTCTTTAAATCGTTTTAACGATAGATTTATTAGAACCGATACAAGACTTCTTTTACAAGATGGTAAGATAACAAGTCTTATAAATAAAAATTACAAATATGTGAGATATCACGATAGCAAATTAGAAGAACTATATGATATCGAAAATGATAAAAATGAAGTAAAAAATATAATAAATAATAACCAACTCAAAGAAATAAAAGAAAAATTTCAAACAAAATTCAATTTACAAACAGAGACAATTTATAAGGAGCAAAAAGAAACTTTAGTTAAGAATATAAATGAAAGTTTTAAGTCAGATAATTTTCATAAATATGAAAAAATATACTTTTTCACAAATTTAGACCCAAGTTATATAGAAATAATTATAGATTTCTTTAATAAGAAAAAAAAGTATTTTGAGTATAAAATTTTTAGAACAAAAATATTTCAAGAAATTGAGAGAAGTAAATTTAATTTATTTAATATTTCTGATGTAAATAATTTTAAATTTGACAAAAAAACATTGATAATAGTAATTGATGAAAAAAATTATTATAGAATTTTGGACGAAAGATTCATTTCTGTTACAAAAAAACTAAAATGTGACAGAATTTTTTTAGATTTTAACTTTGAAAAGAATAATTTATTTTTTTCAAAATGGATTTTTCCATTAATAAAATATAAAAAAAATTTTTACTTCTATAAGAGAGAACCAATTCTTTTTTTTGATGATTTTATAAAATTGTTTAAAATCATGATAAATCAATATGTATTAAAAAAAAAGGTCGAAACCCCAAGAGGTGAAGACATTAAAAAGCAAAGAGACAGATTTATGCGGTCTGCATCCTATACGTTAGGTGAAGAACAATTTATACATCAATTTTTTTACAATAATTTATTAAATTGGGGTGGAACTCAAAAGACCATTTTCAATCTAATGAAAAATTTATCTAAAAATAAATTATCCTCTCAAATTATAACAAGATCTTTATCAGAACAGTTAATGTATGATTTTAGCTTAAGTGAATTTCAAATACAGTTAATTAGTGGAAAAAATAAAAAAGAATTTTTTTTAGCAAAATGGATTAGGGATTTTATTTATTTTATTTTTAGAAAAAAAAATCCAAAAAATGATACTAAAAAAGATAATAAAAACCTGCTAGTTAGTTTATTTCACTATTTTTTTAGTTTCATTTTTTCTGTAATTCTTAAATTATTATCACTTTTGGTTAAACTTTTAGAATACGTATTTAAGGATAAAATAGTTTTTAAATGTTTCTTAACAGCTTTATTAATTCGACGACAATTCTACATTTGTTTTAAACAATCAGAATATTTTTCATCATTTTTAACGAGGTCAAACCTCATAACTCTTTTTTGTTATAATTTAAATAAAAACAAATCTCCTAAAATTATTATTAATGAAAGAAATGATATTGTAAAACAATATATTGAAAAAAATAAGTTATTATTTTTCGTCTATAAAACTCTTTTGAATAAAAAAAAAGTAATATTTTTAACTAATTCACTAAATACTTTTAAATATTTTAATAAAGAAAAATTAGTTTGTGATCTTCAATTTGTTTACAATGACTTAGGTGAAATATTTTTAAATAAATATGATTTTAACAAAAACTTTAAAAATTTAAAAATTTCATGTATTGGTAGATTTGTTAAACAAAAAGGTCAAGAGGAATTGATCAAATATATAAGTGAGATGAAAAATTTAGAAGGCTTTTCTTTTAACTTTTTTGGTAGAGGAGATCTTTCAGACAAATCTAAAAAAATTTTAAAAAATTTAGACAACAAAATTGGTGAAATAAAATCTGCAAGTATTAGTAATATTTATGATAATACTGACTATGCGATTATAAATTCTTTTTATGAAGGTCAATCTAATGTCATGCTAGAATGTTTTGAAAATGGAAAGTTAATGATTATAAACGAAAGACTTAAGGTTGAACTTACTGAAATATATGGTAACGAAATTCTTGATTTCATTTATTTTTATTCATCAAAATCAGAATTGGAAAAAATACTAAATATCAATTACTTAAATAAAACCTACAAAAAAAATTTGCAAAATCAGTATAATTTTGCAAAAGATTACAAAAGAAAATTTTTAACTATTTCAAATTTTTATAATAAGCTTAATTTAAATTAAATATCATCCTCCTCAATTAACTCTTCTGCAATTTTATTTTTATTAATCAAATCCGTTAATTCTGTGTCAGTAAAATTCTCTGTGAAAGAGTATTTATCTAACAAGCCGTTCTTTAAAACTAAAACTTTAGTAGAATATTTTTTTATTAAATCTACGTCTTTACATCCAAAAAAAATATACGTGGCTTTTTGATTTTGTTGAAAATTAAAATCTAAAAGATTGCAGAAATTTTCATTTTTTGATGAAAAATAAAAATTATCATACAAATATATCTTTGATTTACTAAAGCAAGAGATAGCAACTACTAACTTACTAAAAAATGCTGACTCATATTCATAAAAATATTTATCTTCATCACTTTTGCTTATCAATAATAATTCTAATATTTTCTCTGTAATTTTGCTTATTTCTTCAATATTTGTTTTCAAATAAAAAGACAGAAGAGTTTTTATATAATTTTTTATTTTAAGACCAGGGACTAAATTTGGTGGGATTCTGATAAAAGAAGTTGAAAAAAAATTATTACTCATTTCTACTTTTCCACTGTCATAGTCTATTTTTTTTGCTAAGATTGAGTACAATGTGCTCTTTCCTGAAGCAGTGTCTCCTAAAACAAATACCTTTTCGTTGGTATTAATTTCAAAACTAACATCTTGTAAAGCAAAGAATTGAGTTTTTCTCTCTAGCTCTTTATTTTTTTTTCCAAGAAACAGTTTTTGCAAAACATTTATTTCATTAACAGGTGACTCATAAATTTTATAAAGATTATTTACTTTTATCATTTGATAATGGAGTTTTAAAAATTAAGTTCCAAGCATATGTTTGTCCAACGACTCCTTTAACTGGCGTTGAATTTATAATTTTGATTTGTTTTTCAAGTAATTTTAAACTTAATATAAAAATTATAATAGTAACTGGTATAATAAATAAAATAATTTTTACATCATGCGTTAAACCATAAAAAACTACATCTCGAGAGGACGTAATTAGTTTTGTAAATGGGTTAAACTTATTTAATATATAAACTATTCCATCTTTAGGAATAATGTAAAATATAGGAGTACAAGCTAAAATAATTACTCTTAAAAATTTAGAAATAAATCTAAGATCATAGATCAACATACACACTGGTCCTAAAATAATAGAAATAAAAACTCCAATAAAAACTGAATAAAATATAAAAATAAAATAAAGCCAAGATAAATGACTTAGACTTTCATGAAAGTAGGTTAAAATAATAATTGCAGTAATTATATCTAAAGATAAATGGAAAAAAGAGGACATTAAGCACGCAGTGATAATTTGATGTGATTTAATATTTAGCGATCTTTGTAAAATAAAACTCAATTGAATTAGTTTTTGAGACACATCAAAAGTCTCCGTTATAGACCTAAAAACTATAAATGGAATAATAACATATCCAACATAATGAATTTTAAATCCAAATGACTCCAAATCAAGTTGTTTTGACGAGACGTAAGCACCTATAAGCACCAATATAGTTGGAAAAAAAGTCCAAAATACTCCTAAATGAAATCTTTTATATCTTCGAGCAAAATGAGCTTTTGATAAAAAGAAAGATGCAAATAAATTTGATTTAATTTTTTCTATCACTATGTGTTTTATTTATATCATACATTTTATTAATTAATGTAGTAATGGTTAATGTTCTCTTTAAACTAAAATTTGGATTATGTTTTCGTTTTACATTTCGATAAACATTTAAATAAAAATTTAAAAAACTAGAAATCTTATTTTGCTTCTTTTTGCTGAATTTTTTTAACAAATTGCTTCTTATTTTTTTTTGAAGGTTTAAAAAACTTAATTTGGTAAAATTATCATCAAATTTAATTGTTCCCTTTTCAGCAACAAGTATTAAAGATTGTTCAAAATTCTTCTCATAAACACTGATAGAAAAATCAAGACTAGCTGCAAATTTGTCGTACTCAAAAATAAAATGACATGTGTCATAAAATTTTTGATTATTTTTATAAAATTTTCCATATATTTTTTTTTTATATGGAAAGAAATAATTTATAATATCAATAAAGTGATAAAATTGATTGAATAAAATTCCTCCATCATATTTAAACTTTCCTTTCCATTTGCTATTTAAAAAGTATTCTTTGTTTCTATTGATTAATGAAATAATGTTAACTTTTACAATTTTTCCTAATAATTTTTGATCTAAAATTTTTTTCAAAAGAACTAAATTATCATTGAAAAGCAATTGA
>MDTA01149509.1_pt1 | contig 21502 bp, 17 predicted proteins | sample 811151 | NCBI WGS metagenome assembly MDTA01 (sample SAMN05326648, study PRJNA326480) | marine metagenome | isolation source: seawater | place: Indian Ocean: South | collected 2010 | reverse complement strand
TTTACTCACTTCTAGTTCTGTTTGAGCATCCTTGAGATACTCTTCTCTGTCAGATTGCTTTTGTGCCTGCACCAGTCTGTTCTTTTGGCTCCATTCAGCAAAGCTTAGATTCCCCTCATTTTCTAATCTCTGCAATTCACTCTCCATCTCTGCTTTTTGTTGTGCCTGAACTCCAACTAAAGCTAGACGCGCATTGATTTCATGCTTTCTTTGTTCGGTTTGAATCATATGGTTTAGCTCCAATTCTTGCCTGTCTGCATCAGCCTCTTTTGATAGTCTAATTCTTTCAAGGTCGCTTTCATTCTGCAATCTCTGCTCTGCAACAGAAGAACTCCAAATAATGTGAATTCCCCTGTGCTGAAGACCATATTCATCGAACGTAGATCTCAATTCAGACTTTAGATGAAAACAAAGGTCTTCGTTTGTTTCCAGAGTTCTCATTTCTTCAGAATTCATATTTTTCAAGAAGTTCAACGTGTTTGAACCTACTATTGACCGGAGCTCTTTTGCAATGTCACTTGCATGAATCGTGAGGGTTCCTTTTGCTGGGAATGTAAGCAGTCTTGGGGCAGATTCCCTAGTAATCTCTACCTTTATTGATACAAGGCAATTGATTTCACTTCCTAAATTAGATTGTCCTTTTACCTGGACCATTATTTGGTGTGGTCCTGTAAAACAAAACATGAACGACCTTTGTGGATTCTGCTTTCCAAATAAACGACCAATCATTCCGATTTCTGGGTTTACTTCCATGTGGTGCTGGGATACCGAACCAACGACCTTACCGTTTTCTAAAACCACACAAATTTCATTGGGTTTTAGAGTAACTTCAGCCTGTTCTGGGACTTTGTTAGCAACCATATATTGGGCAATAACCGCTGGGTTCTCTCTCCATCTAAAATGCATATCATTACCTCTTTACCAAACCGTCAATAAACATATTTCGTTCAAGGAATCTATTTCTCGACCTAGTTATTGCTTGGCTCCACTCCGAAACCATACCTAAAATGACCTTTTCTTCTTCAGTCGTGGTATATTTTTCAGCAATTGCATTTACAAGTCTCGTACAATCGACCATCGACTGTAGCGATGCGCTGTCATGCTTTACTAACTTCTTAATCGATTTCGATTTCAATTTACCAATACCAGAATGGCTTGAAACATTTGTTCCTGATACTGAAAATTGTATTTCTCTTTGTAATATATGCAGCGTATCGATAACTTCAGAGAGTGCTTTTCTTGCTGTTCTGTGACCTTTGTTATTAGCGTCGGACTGTAATTTCTCTGCGTGCCTTGCAAGCATTTCGCAACGCCTCCCCAATTCTGCACGAAGCGCATCATCAGATTTCATGAAACGGCCTTTTTCGTAACCGTCGTAAACAAGGGATGTTATCTGCGGTAACAACGACCTAATCGCTTGTATCGCCATTGCAGTTTGCCCTATTTCGATATCTAATCCCCAGTGTTAATTTATGGGCGCTCGTATTTCAAACTATTCGGTATTACTAGAAAGCTGCAGATTTTCATATTAACTAAATTCAATTTGTTAGGAACTTCCATACCTTGCAAGAAAAACGAGTAGGTCAATAACTCCAATAACTGCTAAACTGAACCCCTCCACGACATACCCTTGAAAAAACAAGAAAATCCCTAATGATAAAAAAAGAGGGATATCAACTAACGGGTGTATTACCGGCCCCCATAACCAACCAATCATGTCAACTCTCTCCGATATTTGCGTGATTTTACAACAGTACTTGTATTTGTAATTTAATCCGGTATAGGTAATCTAATTCCGCCGGATAGAATATTTGGTAAAGTACGACAATATACGCCTAACATGGCAGACGGGACACTAAGTCCGGATGGCAAATACTTGTGGACTGGAACGGAATGGATTCCAGCACCTCCTAAAAATATCGTGGAACAAGAACCCACGCCTACAACCTCACTTAATCTTCAAGATTCAGTTATGAGCGGAGACATAATCCACAACACGGTCGTAAATAATGATACAACAGCAGTGACAACAGCAGTTATTGAAGCATTAAAGGAACTAGGAGTTCTTGATTCAAAACCGAAACCTCAATCCTTTGAAATGCCATTTGAAAAATACGAATTACCCCCCTCCTTTCAGGTCGGTGATCACGTTGAGTATTATAGTCCAACCAATTCGAGGTGGATTGATAGGTGTACGGTTGTCGGAATAAATCCTGACGGAACCTATCGAATAACTGTGCCAAAAAGTACGGCTACAGAAATAAAACCAGCCGTTGTAATCGGGACCTCTCCCGGAACAATACGGCCAGCAAAACCCCCATTTTCTCCAGGGGACCGCGTATTGGTAAATTGGAAAAATTATGGTACCTATTACCCTGCTACAATTTCAAAGGAATATGAAAATCACACCTTCTTGATTTTATTTGATGATGGAGATGTCGAAGACCAAGTCGAATGGGGCAGGATTGAAAGTGCAGATGTTGAATCCGAGTCTGTTCAAAATTTTCTGAGCCAACAGTCAAACGAACTTGAAGAGGTAATCCAGGCGTTTGAGGTATTTGATGAGCAAGGGAATGGGACGATATCTGCTCAGAAATATTTTGAAATCTTGACTATGATGGGCGAGAATCCACTTTCAGAGGAAGATGTGCTCGAAGAGTTCTCGAACCTCGGGATAAATATGGATGCTGAACTCGACTATCGTGAACTTGCAAAATCCATGGTTGGAGACGACGCTGTCGACGAGTTAAAGGCAGAGGTGGTGATTAGAGATGCTGAAATAAAAGATGGTATATTGCATGGCCACGCATACAACCACCCTGCATTAGGAGAGGGGCCTTTACAAACCAGTCAAATTGTTAGAGTAGTCTATGATAGTAGAGCGACAGCACATGTTGAAACGCAGAACACAGTCTATGTTGTTGGACCTACTGGTTGGAAGACTTATCCAGAAGACCACCCCTTCAATGATGAAGCCAACGAATATTACACAGTTCACGGCGCAGGGACTTCCAAGTGTAATGGCACGTACATCCCAGGAACTACCTTTGACGGAGTTCCGAGTTACATTAACGGGGATGTACTACTTCTTCGTTGGAAAATGGGAAATGGTGACCAATGGTGGTATCTCGCTGACAGGAATAGCCTGGATACAAAACGAGGTGACTACTACAGGGTAAAATCCTCCGCAGATCGTCCGCCAACTGATGGATGGGTTAATGATGACCAAACCGAGGGCTTAAACCCCTGTCCAGTAATCTCCAATTCATCAAAAGACCAGTCGACTACAGATTATTTCCCCGGCCAACAGGTAAAGGTCGAATGGAATGGAAGCTGGTGGGATGCATTAGTTAGAGATTCTAAGGAAAAATCGTACCTAATCCATTACGTAGGATTTGACACTAGTTGGGATGAATGGGTGGAACCCAATCGTATTAAAACGTCAGATTGAGTGGTAGATCGTGTATTAACCTTCGATTACTGGAGTCTTATCATCTTCTTCTGTTCTGACCATATTTGCCCAAAGATAACTAGTTCTCCTAGGTCTGCACTTGCCCTTTGCACATCTTCTTTTTCTAAGCATTTCATGAATTAGTGGGGCCGTTAATACCATTATCTTCATGTTATAATTAGACTTAGAAGATTATCAAACCTTCGTATTGTTGTTAGAACGGTTTTCATTTTCACTTTCAGAGAACGCCCCTCTTGGAAATAATACTGTTCCACCTTAATTCAATTCGATTAATGGGCAGAACAGTACCTACTTGGAGAAACAGGGTCGAAAGCGAATTGACCTCATTGAATGCGTTTAGACGGGCTTTGAATTATAGCGATCGCAATGCTTTGGATACAATGTTGAACGGCGTCAGAAATCGTAGAGCAGCAGGAGGAATGCTACCTACTATGGATGTTTGGAAACCAATGCTTGTTTCGATGATTCTAGAATGCTACAGTAAAATCGAGGAATTAGAACGAACAATTCAGAAATTGCAGAGTGAGAAGTGATTGTTTGGAAGGATGGGTTGTCGATGTCCAACTTGGAGAAGAGGGGCGTTGTATGGATGTATGGATTATTGATGAAGAACGGAAGATGCATTCGATCTCAATTCCGTGGTGTCCATCGCTTCACGTACACTCTGAAATTCGCTTATTGCAGAGGCTACAAGACTGGCTACTTTTACCTGAAATTAGAAATAAATTTTCAGTAGGTGCTATGAGAATTGTGAACAAAAGACTGTCATTAGATGAGTTTGAGATGTATCGCGTTTTGGAAATAGATGTTCAAAATTCATTTAACATGCGTAGACTCGCTAACCACATAGAAGCAAAAGGCGATCACTACAGGTATTCTTTGTACTCCGTAGATGCACATCTAGCACAACGTTTTTTCATCGAGTTTGGGATTTCCCCTTTCCAATTCGTCAAGTGGGATGGTACCTCATTTTCAGTAATAGATGAGAACATTTCTTGGCCTAAAATGAAAATTATCGAACTTGAGTTTTCATATTACTCTAGTAACGGATTTGATACAATAAACTCCTATCTAAGACAAATTGACATTTTTGTTTGGGATGGTTTTACCTCAGAGAAAAAGTTCTTTGCAAAGGTTTCTCGCCAACATTCAGCAGAACAATTTCTAATCGAATTTGAAGACCATATTTCTCAATTAAATCCTGATATCATAATAACAAAAGGTGGAGATGCTTTACATTTTGCAGCTTTGGAAAAACTTTCAAAAAAGACAAACTTTAGTTTCACTCTCAGTAGAACGGAAAGACAACTACTTCCAAGAACAATGTCAAGAGTTGTACATTCCTACGGCCAGGTTATCAGAAAGGATGCTTATTTTCCACTCAACGGACGTCTGCACATCGACTTAAATGCAAGTTTCATAGTTCGGGAAGGGGGAATATTGGGTCTTTTTGAGTTAAGTAGGCATTCAAGGCAGTCACCGCAGGACATCTCTAGACTGTCTCCGGGTTCGGTGATTAGTGCGATACAAATGAGAATTGCAATGGAGGACGAGGTGTTAGTTCCTTGGAAAAAGAATCGAGCAGAGGATACCAAAACGGCTTGGGAACTTTTGATGACAGATCGCGGGGGTTTGTATTTGGATAGTAAACCGGGAGTGTATGCAGATGTTATTGAATTGGATTTTGCAAGTTTATTCCCTAGCATCATAGCAACTAGAAATATATCTCCGGAGACCCTCAATTGTGCTTGCTGTGAGGTTGCAACAGATTCGCCAACGAACGAGAACTTTATCCCACTGGACCCAGAAAAAGCGGATTCAACCTTCAGAACAAGATCTCGCGCAGAGTTATTTGTGTCGAAAATGTTCCCCTCAAAACATGCATCTGCATTGCAAGTTCCAGGTTTGAAGACACATACTTGTGCCCGAACACATGGTTTTCTTGGGAGAGTTGTTGCACCTTTGATAGAAAGAAGAAGCGCTTTAAAGAAACTCAGAAAAAGAAAGGGAGATGTATATGATTTGCAACAAAATGCATTGAAGTGGCTGCTCGTTACCTGTTTCGGTTATACTGGATATAAGAATGCCAGATTCGGGCGAATAGAAGCGCACGAAGCAATATGTGCTTGGGCGAGGGACATACTTCTTACGACAATTTCCATTGCAGAAGAAGAAGGCTGGAACATACTTCATGCAATAGTAGACTGCATTTGGATAGAGAACAATAAGTTAGAAACACGCAAAGAGAAAATAGAAGCATCTTTAGAACTTTCAAAAAAGATATCAGAGAAGATAGGGATACCACTTGAATTTGAAGATATTTACGATGTTATTGGCTTTCTGCCTAGCAGAATGCACGGGGCAGGATCGTTGACAAAATACTGGGCAATCGGACAGCACGGCTTCAAGCTAAGAGGAATTGAGGCAAGACAACACTCAACCTGCAAATGGATTGTAAGTTTGCAGAATAGGGCGCTTGTAATTTTGAAAACCCATCTAGATGCGGGGTTGAAACATAATGCAACCAAGGCCCAAAATGAAATTGTGAAAATGTTACACAAGGAAATCAAACAACTTTATTCTGATAATATCGATTATAAAAACCTCGTAATTATTAAACGGGTCACGAAGAGAATAGAGGAGTTCTCAGTATCTACCTCCACACAGCGCGCTTTAATCCGTGCCAGAAATATTGGGCAAGATATTCTACCCGGGAGAAAGGTGCGCTACGTGGTTACTAAGCTTAGAGGAGATGACTTGTCATCAGGGGTCATTCTACTTGAAGAATTGAAGGATAAAAAACCAGTATCTATCGATTGTAAGTATTACGAAAGGTTGGCAGTAAGAGCCATATGGGCGATTCTTGGCCCATTTGGTTGGAGCGATGATGAGATTTCTAGAGGCTCAAAGAAATACACTTTATTCGATTTCTTCAACGCTTTCAATTCTAAGACGGCTTCTGATGACTCTGCTTATTGAGCGATACAGAGTTTCGTGTTCAGCAATTTTTTCATGATACCCGGAAGTATTTGTTGGTAGGTGAAATAGCCACATTTTTTCTTGGCCCCGGATTTTCCTTAATTTACCCAGAAGAGATAATTGACATCTATTTCGAACCATTGTTAACAGATTTTTGTGGCGCTTAGAATGAGCTTTGGACGATGTGATTACAACAACTGCAACTTTGTTTTCATTGGCTATTCGCATGAGTGTATCCATAGATTTTCTGAATAAAGATCTGGCCTCGTAATTTCCTATTTGGGAATCTAAGTGCATTGTAACCGGCCCATCGATTATGATTAATTTGGCCTTGCTAATTTTAATCTCGGTTTGTAATCTGGTGATAAGGTGTGAGAATTGGTGGACGGTAAATCCACGACCGATAAACAAACCGTGCAGTAACTGTTCGGCATTGGGAAGGTTCTCAGGAAACGTTTGGATTATTCGAGCTGGATCGAATCTGCATGCACCATCTATCCAGTGCACATAATCGCCATTCAACAGCGTCATTGCAACCCAGGCCTCAGCAAAATTACGCATTTTTGCTCCTGCCCGACCCGGCCCTTGCAATTGGTATAGCATGCCTTTGCGCGGGAGTATTTGTGTTTCATCAATTGGAGATTGACTGCGGGCAGGGAGCCGGGTTGCCATAATTCAATTTCAAGGACCGATATATCAAATTGATACTAAAACACAGTGAATGAAAGTAAATGTAAATCTGAAAATGCATTTGACGAACAAACGTAGCATTGAGATAGGGAGGCGTTCACGCATATTCATGCAGCGACCGATAGTGGCGGGTTTTCTCGCTCTGTTGTTTTGTCTCGCGCCCCTGAGTGGGTGCTTTGGAGAAGAGGTCGTTGATGAGATTTCTAAAGGCGATGTAGTAATTACTCCCAAAACTTGGATAGGAGGAGAATTTCAAGCAATAACAATCGCTGCAGAATCGGACCTATCTGCGTTTGTTCCATATCTAATTTTCAATCCAGAAGACGGATTCGTCCAAAACTCAACAGTTTTAGACATCAAGGCAGGTAAATCGGTTCAATTGACTGTATTAGCACCTCCTAGAACAGATACTGCTTTGATTCTTATTGGTGATTATGGCAGAGAAGACTGGCCAATCCGTGACCTAACAGAATCTTGGAAATCCTGGTATGCTAGGGATGGATTTTCAAATAGCGAGAATCAAGGGATTTCCAGAACAAACACTAACACGTCTCTCGATGCAGTTCTTCCGTCTAGTAAAAATGGTGGCGATGTGTTAGCAATTCGCTTGGGTGTCGAAAGGCCATTTGCTGCAGCATACAGTGAACCTGAAGGTGGGCGGCATTCCATGGGAATGGTAGATGGGAGAACCGTCTTGAATTACATCAATGTAATGTCGGATGAAACGCCAGATCCGTTAGATTTAGCGGATGGCGCTGTTGGATATTTGGACAGATGGGCCGGGCAAGGAAATGCTGCCTATGAAGATGGAGCGCAATATCTGATAAAGGAACTTGAAGGGTTTGGTCTCGAAGTTATCAATCAAAGATTCGTTTATGATTCAATCAATACTGGACAACAAAACCCCGAGGCGTACAATATCTGTGGCTACAGATTCGGAGAGGTTAATCCTGATAAGTGGATGGTTTTCGGTGCTCACTTTGATATCGCTCCTCCGGTCAACGGCGGAATGATTTCTCCTCACTTAATTGGTGAAAGAACATACGGTACTCGCGTTGGTGCGTATGACAACACCGCCGGTACTAGTATGGTCCTAACAGTTGCTGAGGCAATGGCTGCATATAGTACTAGGAACACAATGGTTTTCTGCTTATGGTCTGGTGAAGAAGGCGGAAAGAGAGGTAGCGATTATTGGACCGAAGAATGGGTCAAAGAGGACAATCCTAACGTCGAGGTAACCAATTATGTCAATTTGGATATGGCAGGAGTTAACTGGCCCGGAGGCGGAGGTGCGCCTTGCGGCGGAAACCATGGCGGCGGGGAACCAAACTGTGATCCTGATCCACAAATCGACCCTGATGGTTATCCAAAAGATGAGGAGGTTTGGCCGATGCGGGTTTACATTGGACCGAGTCTTGACCATGACGTGATGAATCAACCTGGAATGGTAAATTTGGCTTTGTGGATAGGTTCAGATGCAATAGGTGTTGAGGAACAGATGTCTACACTTATCGGGATAGGATACGACTCTTCTACTTGGAAAGTTGATGATTGGTTAGCTAAAGATAGGCCAGAAATTATTGTTTATGAAGATACAACCGCTCGCTCTGATCATGCTAGTTTCCAAGACAATTTAGGGACTGTAACAATGGGGTTCGGCGGGCTTGTCGATGGATATTGGTGTTACCACCAAACTTGTGATACTGTTGACGAGATGATTGATTGGATGGATACTACCGGTAAGGACTACGGCGAGGAGAGAAGTGGAACTAGCAATTTAGTCGACGCTTTGGACACCATTACTTGGTGGGCAACTTATTCATTCTTCCACTTAGACGAGAATCCTGTAAGAAGCGCTTATCTTGAGTGAGTTTTTGTAAAATCAGTTATTTGATTGGAAGGGGCATTTTACCTCTAACACGGAGCCATGATTCCGCACCAAAAGTAAGGCCATAGAGAGATGCAAGCCAAAGAGTAGGTCTTGCCCAATTACCATCAGGCTGCTTGATTAAAATCATGCATAACCATGTGAAGGTCAGCAAGTCTAAAATCCATCTTAATCCAGCAAGAATTTGTTTTGAATTTGACTGCATTTCTGTGAGTTGTGTATCGGTTAAGACCGCCGAAATCCCTTTTAGTTTTGATAGCGCATTTCCACCGTTCCATCGGATTTTACCGAGTTTAAATCTGTTCCACCCATCTATCAATAGGAATAGGCTAACCCAGACCACCACTACTTCTAACAACGGTTCAGCACCATATAGGTCTAATCCGTTAAAGGACCAATACAATAATCCCCACAACCAGGCAACTATGAGTATTTGTGATGTTTTTGCAAATTTGCTTAGTTTACGTAGTAACTCGGCGTCATGAGACAACAGCATCTCTAGTGAAATTACTAGCCCAACACTAAATGTCAGGATAAAACTACCTGCAAGCCACCACCATTCAAGAGAAGAATCTCTCCATGCTAATAGTAGTGCCACCAGAGTCCAACCCATCACAAGCGCTGTTGTTGCGTTAACGGTGGCTTGCATCACGTATAGTGGGTCTCGGCCGTCTTTCAGAACAGCTAACCCACCCATCAGGCGAACCTCAAAAGCCGAATCATCCACAACTCCTTGTGCAGCAGCAGTCATCCCTCCAACCGATTTTAATCGGGCAGATTCAACGAGCCCTTCTGTATCAGAATCTTCTTTGCCATTCCATTTTGAACCGCGTGCAGCAGCAGCGGCAGCCCCCCTTCCTCTACTTCTTCCCTTACCTGCACTCCTCGCTTTCGCCCATGCTCTAATTTCAGGGGTTGTGACATCATCCACTTGGTCTTCGTTTAATGGGGCTCCATGGTCTGTGTAAAGCCATCTACATTGTATCGGGATAGGCGCAGGGTCAACATCTGGCGCAACCATCTGGAATTGCCCCGGGCCGAGTGTGGGTAACTGTTTCACGAGGTCTTGGTCACCACCACTCTCCTTGAGTAAGTGCCTAACTTTCTCTACATCCTGTGGTTGGGTAAATCGACCTATAAAGGTCGTATTTGCTTGCGCTAAAATCTTGTAATCTACATCAGATACATTCTGTGTAGCAAGAACACAGGCAACTCCATATTTTCTAGCCTGTTTGAAAATCAGTTTGATGAGGTCTTTTGCCGGAGGGTTTCTAGGGTGAGGAGGTAGATACGGAGCAACTTCGTCCATGAAAAATAGAAGCTTTAATTCACCTTCGGCAGGTTGCTGAGTCAACATCCAATCGTACAATTCTCTTGCTAGTTCTTGTACAAAATACTGCTTCTGTGCTTCGTCCTGAATTGTGTTGAGGTAAACGATGTTTAGAGGAACTTTACCTGGCATAGCAGGTTCACAAAATGAGTCAATATCGATTGGCACTCCATTGGAAAATAATAGTTGATTCACACCACTACTAAACGCAGACAAACGCCTTGCTAAATCGTTTCTTGTCGACTTCGGTAACATCTCATCATAGTCGCGCAATCCATGTTCAAACATGATTTCCTCCCAAGTAGGGATTTCTGTTTTATCTCCATCTTCATCATGATCGATGAAAGCTTCAGGATATAGCGCCCTTGTGAAATTGTCTTTGGGCTCTCTTACTACCTTTGCTAAGCCTCTAAAATCGCCAACATCTAACCCAAGTCTTGTGCCATTGACAAGAATTTCATAAAGGAATGGTTTAACCACCTTCCCTTGAGTTTTTTCTACGTCAAAACCCGCTAAGTTACTGAAGCCAGCCGCAACCATATCCCACGCAGTTATTGCTTCTTCAGGGTCTAAATCCGCAGGAGGAGAGCGGAATGGATCTATGCAAAGTGGTAAGCCTTTTGACCGCAAAGGCGTCCATATCCTAACTTCCATTGTCGACATTAATTTTTTCATTCTGTCTATTTCTCCACCCTGTTCTGCTAGGTCTTTCTCATCGATTGCAAGTGCAAGCCTCGCCAGGTCTCCTTGTGGGTCTAGTATGAGAGAGGGTATACCTGCCAATGCCGCTTCTTCAATTACTGATTTTGCCATAACCGTCTTTCCAGAGCCAGTGGAACCAAGCATTGCAGCATGTCTTGCTAGGACCATCTTGTCAATTTGAATAATTTCTCCAGTGTCTCGCCTCTCTCCAAGCAACATACCTTTTGCTTTGATTTTCTTTTTCCGAGTCTGTTTGGGGCTCTCAAGGATATCATCGACAAGGTCTCTCAAACCAAGAGAATCCTTCTCGGACATAGTCCGGCCAACAGTGGCTACCCTCTTGAGTATGACTGCCTCTACCACTCAGGCGGGACACACTCAAGGAGGCGAACGGTTTCGCCGGCGCATGGAGAGGATTACCCTCGCTAAACCATTCTGGGATACCGAGTGTGAAAAAGCCGCAATAAGGGCCCTTTCAAGCGGTAGATGGGTAAAAGGTCCTGAGGCAAAGAAGTTTGGTGAAGAGTTTGCGAAGTGGTGTGGAGCCTTATCAGGAGTTCCTTGCCAAAGCGGCTCTGCCGCTTTATGGGCGGCAATGCGCCTTCTCGATATAGGTCCAGGAGACGAGGTAATAGTTCCTGGTATGACATTTATTGCAACAGCAACATCTGTCAGTTTAGCTGGCGCTACACCAGTTTTCGCTGATATCGAAGAAGATTACTGGTGCATTTGTCCTGATGACGTAGAATCAAAAATTACAGAAAGAACAAGAGCAGTCATTGGGGTACATATCTTTGGGCAAGCATTTTCTCCAAGGTTAAGAGAAATTTGCGATAGAAATGGTATAGCACTGATTGAAGACGCAGCTCAAGCCCACGGAGCTACACTTGATGGCAAAAAAGCGGGTGCAATTGGGGACATTGCTTGCTTTTCCTTCTTCCCTTCAAAAAATATGGCGGTTGGAGGCGAGGGCGGAATGATTACCACCACTCGTTCAGATTTAGCAGATAGGATGAGGCGAATTGTTGACCACGGAAGAAACGAATCGCTAGAGTCTACAGAATTAGGAACAAATCTGCGAATGGGCGAGGTGTCTGCAGCTATAGGCAGGGTGCAACTGAAGCACTTAGAAGAATGGACAAATAAAAGAAGAGAAAATGCAAGTTTGATTTTCCACCAAACGAAGATTAGACCAAACACTGAACATGCTTGGCACCAATTGTGTGTACTCAGTACTGACCCTGAAAATATGATATCTCAGCTCGCTTCCATGAACATCGATGCTAGAGTACATTATCCACTCCCTTGTAATAGACATGGGGTCTACAGTGACCATCCCCAGCACGATTACGAACTACCAATTTGTGATGATGTGGCAAGTAGATTGGTTGCTATACCTGTACATCCGTCATTATCTAGTGATGATATCGAGAGGATTAATTCCGTATTGAATCCTTGATCATTCTCGAAAGCGATGCATTCGACCAACCAGGCAAATAGGTTAACTCTAGACCAACCCAGGTAGGTAAAATCACGTTTTGCTCTTCATCTTCTAACTCAACCTCAGCGATGATAAGTCCGGCAATAGGTTCTTGATATTCGTCGACTTCCCACAACAGATCATCATCTCCTCTCCAATAGTGCCTAGTTTTTTCCACCTTAGGCAGTTCATCGAGGGGCAAAGAATTGTAGATTTCTGTTTCTACAGGCCACTCATACTCATTTGCAGTAGCACCAAAACGCCTTCCTTTCGCAGTTATGGTTGCAATTCCGTTTGTATATCGGATTCTCCAGGTCGTGAGGTTTTTCAGCTCTCTATCATCCTCAGCAAGTTGAATCTCATTCCACAATAACCGACCATCAACATGTTTCACATTCTCTAGGTAATATTGAACGATTTCACTAAATTCACCAGTTCGCCAAGGTTTGTCATTTCGTCCATCGACTAAAAATCGTCTCTCGATTTCAATGCCCATCAATCCTCATCCTCAATTTTTTGAGATCTAGCCTTGGACATTATTTCTTCATCTAAGAACCAGAATGTTGGCGTCTCAGAGATATGTTTGTCCCAGTGCTGAACCGTTCTAGCCCATATTTCAGAATCCGCGTTTTCCCTGCAATATTCCAGTACCCAATCCATTTGAGATTGTAACTCTTTATCATCCGGAGAATTTCTTTTTAGATTTTCAGCAGTCATTGCCATATTCATCATGAACATTGGCGATAGAGCGTATGTCCAAAACGGGTTTCTTTCGAAATCAACGCTTCTTTGTGCTGTCCACAAAGAAAATACTCTATCGTAGAGATAACCAACGCACAATACAATCAAGATAAGACCTGCAAATATGCTCAGCAAACCGATATATGTAGCAGGTATACCAAGTACTGAATTACTGAAGCAGAACCCTTCATCACATTGGTCAGAGAACCTCCAACTAACATAGTCCCACAAAAGCAAGGTCAGAGTTGACCCGAGTAATCCCAAAGAAATGATTGACTGTGATTGCTGCATTCGCCAGTATTGACGCATTACCCATTTCTTGACAGGGTTGATGCTAGAGCTTGTCATCAAGAGGTGCACGCACACCGCTCATTCATATTATCATGGGTCATTTGGCAAATCATGATACCAATGTTATGTTAAATGACTAGGGCCAGGGGGAGTTATGGCCACCAAACTATCGCGCCCTATTATTGCAATATTGCTGGTTTTTTTGATGGGAACCTCGGGTTGTTTAGGGGCTTCGAAAGATGACAAAAAGTCACATGAATTAGTATCTGTAGACCTCGGTGAAGAAACCAAGAGGTCCATAGGTTCTCCAAATCTAAAAGTGTACGACGATTGCACAGAGTTAGAATCTTCGTTGAAATCAAGCATCCTCGAGGAAGCCCGCACATCTCTTCTTCAGGCAGTAGAAGAAGAATACTACTGGGGAGGCGGTATGTGGGCTGAAGACGGTGTAGATGTGGGAATGGACGAGTCTTCAGCAGGTTCACGGCCTGCAACAAGAACAGAAGGTGTTGATTATTCTGGAACTAACAATCAAGAGCAGGGTGTTGATGAGGCCGACTTCGTGAAAACTAATGGATTCAATATCTTCTTCGTAGACGATGGTATACTGCACATAATGGATGTACCAGAATTTGGAGAGATAGAACATGCATCATCTACTCAAATCCAAGGCAACCCAGTGGCGATGATGTTAAATGAAGATAAGTTGATTGTAATATCAGTTGTTTCGAATTGGAACATCGAACAAGATGATCCACTCCAAGATGTTATGAAATTTTGGAATGGAGATTGGTATGGGTGGCGAACTAGTACCTTAACAAAATTTACAATTTTCAACATTTCAGATTCGTCAACTCCTTTGCTAGATAGAGAGCTATATCTCGAAGGATATTACCTGACAGCACGTGAAGTATCTGGAACAGTAAGAGCGGTTACTCACACCTGGATGAATATCCCTGATTTGAGAACTTGGTTAACCTATCCAGATGATTACTATTACGAAGATTACAGCGAAGAGCAGAGAAGAAACATGCGTGAGATTGCAGCACAAAATTCTATCCAACATAACAAACGATTGATGGAAAATATATCTCTAAAGGATATTTTACCTCAAGTTCATGAAAGAATAGACGGGGACATAGTCACTCACCACCTCAGCGGTGACGATTGCTCCGACTTCGCGACACCGGAGGGGGCACTAAACAGAGGATACACTAGCATATTCACTATTGATCTGAACTCTGATGTTTTATCTTTTGAAGCCGACCATATCGTCGGAAATTGGCCTCTTGTATACTCGTCTAAAGATACCTTAATCATAACAGAGAACGCATGGGACTGGTGGTGGTATTGGGGTCATGACGACATATTAGAATCAACAAACATTCACACCTTCGATATCAGTGATCCAGGTGAAACAACCTATTCCGGTTCAGGGAGAGTTGATGGCACAATCCTTGACCAGTTCTCAATTTCAGAGCATGAAGGCGTAGTTAGAGTGGCGACAACAACTGGCCAATGGGCTCGGTGGTGGATGCAAAACCCCGAACCAATGGAAAACCACGTAATAACCCTCTCTCACTCACTAGATGTTGCGACTGGAGAGAGTAGTTTAATGGAACTAGGAAGAGTAGATGGAATTGCGTACAATGAAACAATATGGTCTGCTAGATTTTTGGATGATAGGGCTTACATTGTTACATTTGAGAACATGGACCCGCTATGGACTATAGATCTTAGCGATCCCACATCTCCTACCATAATGGGTGAACTTGAGGTTCCAGGAGTCTCCACATACATACACCCTCTATCAGATGATGCAATCCTCACAATTGGTCTTGGTCCCGCGGATGAGGAAACCGGCCTAGGATTAGACTGGGGGCATACTCGCCTTTCTCTGTTCGATGTTTCTAATTTCTCTGATCCTCAACTTGCTCAAACACTGTCACTCTCTCCGGTTGAAAATCCCGAAGAAGGATGGTTTTGGGCTTGGTCAGAGGCCACATGGGAGCACAAAGCATTCCAATATTGGGAACCAAAAAACATGCTAGCAGTTCCAATGAATACATATCGTTTTAGTTCTCACTATGATGATGATGGCCGTTATCATTACGAATATGAGTGGGTTAGTAAACTGATGATAATTAATGTCACAGAACAAAGTTTGGAAATTTACGGCGAGGTCGACCACTCGCAATTCTATCAAACCGATGAAAATCATTGGTGGTATTCTTACAACATACGCAGGTCAATTTTCATGGGCGATTACATTTACGCAATTTCTCATGCTGGAGTAACGGTGACTCAACTTGATACATTGGAAGAAGTGGATATGGTTCAACTCGTTACTTTTGACAATATTGAATCAGATGTACCCTCTGAAGAAACCGAAAACGAGTCTGAAGATAGCGCCAGTGACCCCGGTCGCTAATTTCTCTCTACATTGTGATTTTCATGCTAAAAGTAGCGTTAATTGGGTGCGGCCGATGGGGCCTGAATCACTTATCAGTGCTTAGTGCAATGAGGGATAAGGGGTTGATTGGCCACATCACAGTAGTTGACCCATCCAATGAGGCAAGAAGTGCTGCAGAGTTGGCGGATGAAACCACTGTTAGCATACAAGGGTTGCAATTCGATTTCGTAATTCTTGCCACACCATCTAATATGCATTCGCAACAGGCACGAGATTTACTCTCTGAAGGCAATCATGTACTGGTTGAGAAGCCATTAGGGAATTGCGAAACAGAGGCAGCCAATGTGATTGCCACCGCTAGAGAACATGGAAGAATTCTCGGGGTTGGATTACTATTGAGATTTCATCCAGCAATCATTATGGCAAATCAAATGCTGAACAACGGAGAACTGGGGAGAATAGAAACCCTGAGATTCGTTCGGAGAACGCAAAGGAGCGCACCCCCCGGAGGTGATGTGATAGAATCACTAGGCGTGCACGCCATAGATTTGATGTGTCACTTGATGAGTGAATCGGAACCTAACAATGTTAGTGTTGAGGGCGACAACCTTGATTCCAGAATTGCTCTAGAATTCCCTCACGGCATTGAAGCGATAATCGATGTGGCATGGGGGGCAAGTAAGGAGAGAAGGAATATTCAGATAACGGGCTCTAGTGGTTCTCTCCGTATCGACCTTGGAATTCATGATAGAGCATTTTTGATTTCAGATGGTAAGGAGAAAGAGATATTTTGTGAATCTTCGTGTTCCCCTCTCGAAGCGGAACTGATGCATATGGTGCGGAATGTTAAGCGATTCAACGAGAATAAATCATGGACGCCTGTGCCTGATTATGGAGCAGCACTTCGCGGAGTCAGGTGGACCGAACGGGCGAAGCAGAATCGATTCCTATCAAGGCCACATTGAAGAATCAAATCTATCTCGGATTAATCATGGCGGGTAGCGCATCACCTGAAGACTCCGAACCTCTATTCGTACTTGAGCCCCTACCTGAACTATCCGGAGTAATCGAATCCTTTGGTGCATCAAACCCGTTATTTCTCATAATTGGGTTTGGCTCAGCACTCTTTTTGTTGACGAGGTTTGAAGACCCTCTACAGAAGTTATGGACTACCTCTTTGGGGGCAATTGGATTCAATTATTTCGTCACGGAATCTCTTTTCTACACGATGATTTTCACAAGTGTCTACATTCTTGGCTTCGTAGTCGTTTGGACTGCGATTCGCTGGGAAGATCTCAAGGCATGGCTAGGTATTGACAGAGCGAGAATTCTCTCCATTGTTTCATTCATAATCTGTACCTGGATTCTGGTTGTCTTAGGAACAGCAATAGGAATGCCTGCCGGGCCAGGGATAGTCATTTGTGGATTAACCACAGCATATCTTTGGTGGACTTATTATTCCCTCGAACCTGCTAGGGCTTGAGCGAAGTGTCAAAGCCTAAACCCTCACACCTTTACTTATGGCAACCTTCTCCAGCCACCCGGATTTACCGGAGATTCTTGAGAACCTATTGGAAGACGATGTTCACACTCTGTTCTTGAAAGCAGATTGCCCTCCACGCACGAAGGCGGGCGGAATCGGAAATCTTAGACTTTCAGATGTAGAGGGTGCAGATGATGGAAAATGGGACACATTAAGACTAGAATCACTGCAGGAAGAGATACTAAATCTTGTGGAAGATAATCGAGATAGGTCTGATTGTTTTTTAGAAATAGATAGGAAAGGCTGCCAGGTTATACAGCTTGGTGATTTACGAATTTCTTGTGCATGGCCTCCTTTCGCAGACGCTAGAGAAATTACGATAGTAAGGCCTGTAGCGAAACTATCCCTGAGTGATTACGATATTGACCCAAAACTAATCTCACGTTTATCTGACCATCACCGAGGAGTTTTCATTTGTGGGCGCCCAGGTTCAGGGAAAACAACGTTGGCTCAAGCAATTGCAGAATATCTGGATGAAGATGTTGGAGCGATGGTCAAAACGATGGAGGCTCCTAGGGACTTGCAACTTGCTAACAGAATAACTCAATACGCTCCTCTTGAGGGCGATTTGGAAAAAACCGCTGAAATAATCTTCTTAGTAAGGCCCGACTTTGTCATATTTGATGAAGTCAGAAGAGCTAGAGACTTTGAGATATTTGCAGATGTGAGACTAGCTGGTGTGGGGTTACTTGGAGTTACTCACGCAAATTCTGCACTAGAAGCAATTCAAAGGCTGATTGGAAAAGTAGAACTTGGACTTGTAAGCCAAGTTTTGGACACCATCCTTCATGTTGAGGCAGGACAAATTCAACAAGTTCTCGAATTGAGAATGACCGTTAAACCACCTAGTGGAATGCAAGAGGAACTTGCAAGACCTGTCATAGAAGTGGTTGAATTTCCAAGTGGTAAAATCACACACGAGATGTTTGCATTTGGATCAGAAATCGCAGTTGTCCCTGTTGACGGTGTAAAATCTGCTAATGGAGCAACCCCGATAGCAACACTGGCACGTGACCAATTAATCAACAAAATTAGAGATTGGGTCGGTGTATCATGCGCAGTCAAAATTACTAGTTCAAATTCTGCTGAAATTTATGCCCCAAAAGGAGTGGTAGCGACGCTCATTGGAAAGGGTGGTGAAAATATTCGTGACTTGCAAGAAGAACTTGGGGGCATGAAGTTATCAGTATCATCTTTTGCGGAGATGCCGAATGACGTTCAGGTTCCTGTTGAGGACCACTACGAGACTTTAGAGCGCCGAGCAAGAGAGTCTAAAGCTTGGGAGTACTCAAAAAGAGGTCGCAAATCAAAGAAACGTAGAAGATGACCCCTTTTGTTCCGACAGTCTATTGAACACACGCCTCATTAGACTAAATATGACGTCTACGCTGTTGTTGGTTATCACTGCCAGCGTTATGACCGCTGTAGCAGACTGGGCTGGCTGGCATTATGTTTGGCGGCACGAAAATGTAACGGCTGAACAAGAGCCTAACAAGCATAGTGCAGTAAGCATATTTTTCTCTTATTATCTGCCCTTCATGCCTTCTTTAGCGGTTCTTCTTGGACCTGCAAAACTTGGATTGTACAATCAGGGTTTTGCAACGGTTTCTACAACAATATTGTTTGCTGTTTTAGCAGTGGTAACTGGCGGAGTCGCCGCAAGTGCTTGGTCATTAGGACAAAAAGAATTAACAGAAAAAGAGTCAAGAAAATTAATCGATAAGGAAAACTCTCTCCCTAGTCATGCCCTGTCTCACCTAAAATGGACGACTGGTATGCTAATCACATGCTCCATGTTCTGGATTTTTTTGTTGGTTAGATAGAAGATGGATTGATGAAGGCGCATCATTTCGCTTGCAACATGGCACAATCTCCGGACGGCTCGGGCACGGCCCCGGTTAGGATAACTAATGCCACAACATCTGTGACCAGTGGTATCGGTGTAACGCAGAAATTGGTAGGTGCAGCAATAGCTTTTGGTAATGTTTTGAGAGGCACATTTGGACCAAATGGATTGGATAAAATGCTATACAAGAATAATGGTGAAGCGGCTGTTACCAATGATGGTGCAAAAATAGTTGCTGAGTTGTTGGTCAAACATCCAGCAGCAAAAGCATTTGTTAGTCTTGCTGAGAGCCAAGAAAACGCATGCGGCGATGGCGTAACTGCGTGTATTCTTTTAGCAAGCGAATTAATGAGTGAGGCTGGAAGATTGCTGGAGAGGGGACTACATCCTCTGATTCTTGTAAAAGGTTACGAGATGGCCCTCACACACACTCTGGACGAGTTAGACGAAAGGGCTACATCCATCGGTGAGAACCTAGAATTGGTAGCCAGAACCGCTCTCGTTGGGCGCTCAACTGAGGGCGCATTGAATCATTTATCAAAATTAATTGCTAGCGCTGTAAACTCTATACCGGACTGCGACTATGAACGTGTACGGATGGCCAAAGCAGGAGAAGGAACTCCAGCAACCTCTAAGTTAGTCCGAGGACTAATTTTGGAAAAAAGGTTAGCCCTAGAGAGGATGCCACGAAAATTAAGTTCTGTAAAAGTGGCTGTATTATCGTGCCCTTTAGAGCTGGAAGAATCAAAAATATCATCAGAGATTGAAATTAGCACACCTGAGCAGTATGAACGATTCATAGATGCTGAGCAGCATAAAATCGAATTGATTATTGAGAAGGTAAAATCATGTGGGGCGAAAGCAATTTTTTCTGCGGAAAGTATTGATTCCAGGATACTACATTCTCTTGCCGATTCAGGAATTTTCGCTCTTGGAGGCGTTGAGAAGCCTGTTGCTGAAGATATAGCCGAGGCATGTGGCGCCCATCTATGTGACCATATTGATGACATACCTGCATGTTTGGGAAGTATTAGTGGATTAGAGCATCAAAGGCTCGAGGGGCCAGAGGGTGTTAGAGAGCGAATAATCCTTGATGTCGGAGATAGACCAGGAATTGTTACTATTCTCGTGGGGGGCACAGATGGAGTCGCTGCAGAAGAAACCATCAGGGGATTATTCGACTCACTACGTTCAGCCTGCTTGGCAAAAGAGGAAGACTCGATAGTTTTGGGAGGAGGCAGTTTGCACATGGCGGCCTCTCTGAGGATTCGTGAAGCAGCAGAGGGTTGCGCTGGTCGAGAAAGGCTGGCAATGGAAGCGTTCGCCAGGGCACTAGAGGGCATCCCAGCAGCTCTAGCAGTAAATGCCGGCGGCGATAGAATAGACTCTCTTTTACAATTAAGATCTTTACACCGGTCCGGCAAAACAAATAGTGGAATAACGCAATCTGGATCACCCGGAGAGATTGAGAACGTATGGCTCCCTGCATATACAATTGAGCATTCGATATCAGTTGCCTGTGAGTCTGCCTGTGGCCTATTGAGGGTCGATCAGGTTATTTCTGCTCGGGGAGACTGAGTCGGCACCTTCATGAGACTGACCCGGGTACCTCTCCTAACGGGTATTGAGTATGGATAAGTCCGCCCGTCCTCGCGCTTTGCTATCTGTCTATGATAAAACAGGAATAATTGAATTCGCAAAAGGTCTACACGATCTTGGATTTGAATTGGTATCAACTGGTGGTACTGCGAAGAAATTGAAAGACGCTGGGTTGAACGTTATCAGCGTCTCGGACGTAACAGACCATCCAGAAATTTTTGATGGTAGAGTTAAATCACTACATCCAGCAATTCATGGTCCTTTGCTTTGCAGACTAGAGAATGAAGCAGATGCTAAGGGACTTGCAGAACTAGGATACCCTATGATTGAAGTCGTGGCATGTAATTTGTACCCGTTTAGCGATGCAGCGGCAGTAAAACCTCCTTTAGATGATTCTGTGTTATTAGAAATGATAGACATCGGTGGTCCTACAATGGTCAGAGCCGCAGCAAAGAATCACGCAAATGTTGTAATAACATGTGACCCTGAAGATTACTCCTTCGTTCTCACCAAATTACAATCAGGGAA
>MDTA01107961.1_pt1 | contig 21505 bp, 16 predicted proteins | sample 811151 | NCBI WGS metagenome assembly MDTA01 (sample SAMN05326648, study PRJNA326480) | marine metagenome | isolation source: seawater | place: Indian Ocean: South | collected 2010 | reverse complement strand
TGAGACCATCTGGATACTCCACAACCAAATCATACTCCTGGCAGTCATTGAGGGGCAATGAAACTGTATATCCTAATTTTGTGTAGTGAGCAATTGCTTGCCCCATACCAACGTTGCCCTGAGATTGACTATTTTTGCAGTTGGAGAATAACATAACAGACTATAACTCTGTTCTATTTAGTAGGAATGGGGGGAATTGAACCCCCACGACCTTAATGGTCAACTGATTTTAAGTCAGGTGCGTCTACCTATTCCGCCACACTCCCATCAATCTCCAACTCCCATGTGGGAGGATGGAAGTGACAGTATTCATTGAATGTAATCTTCATCTCTTTATGAGAAAGATTACAATGTTGGGCTGCTTTGGGTACATTCCATTTGGCTGACCACAACATCTCCATTGCTTTACGTGTCTCTGGTCTCATTTTACAACAGGTTCATTGTATACAACAAGATCATCATCAACCACACCTCTGACCATTGCAAGGATATCCATAAACTCATCAACTGTATCAGCTTCAACTGTATTCATATTACCTTCATTTGAGTACATATGAAAGGAACGTGAACAGGTGTCTACAACAACCCTAGTCAGATACTCATCATCTTCATTATCAACATAGTAATCCTCAGGTTGGTAGTTGGAAGTGGTCATAAGTGTTTTGCTGACTTTACTAGTATAGGGCAGAGTGGGGGCAGCGTCAAGGGCGGAGTGCCAGTTCTTTTACTGGAAATCAGGGTCAGTTAAAACTGCAATTGCTGTTTGAAATGTAGTTTTATCATTATTCATAACAACTTTCATTCTCTCTCCTGACCAAACATTGACTGCATAAGATTGTTTCTGTTCTTTAATAACACCACCAGCATCTGCAAACTCAGAAACAGATGTATGAGGAGAACCTGTCCCTACCCTTAATGTTTGAATTTCACTTTTCTTATTACCAATAGTTGTTGCTTCTGATGCACTTGTATTAATGGTGTATACTTTACCCTTGAATGGAACACTAGTATCACATTCAACAAAAACACCTAATACAGGGTTTGGTTGAGATGGTGTGGTGCTTAATCCATTGCGATAAAATGTGTTTCCAACCCCAAGTCCATAGTCTGATGATGAAGCTATAATTTTATTTACTGGATTAGCAAAGATATCTTCCTGACCAGGATCAGGTGGTTCCATATTTGGATAAAAATGAGATACAAAAATATCATCATTGATATCTGCTTCACCAAGATATTGTACACCACTAACTGTAGTGACGACATCTGAAGTAATACCAGAGGATGGGGAGGACGCCATGTTCAGTGGTTTTGCTCCAGTTTTAAAACTACCTGTAACTTGTTCAACAAGAATTCTACCACTAGTACCTGCAGTGATAGTGGTATCAATAAGTGCAACACCACTTCCTTCTCCTGGTTGTGATACAGTTGATCCTGCACCTACAGTCATAGTTACTGTTGGATTTCCAGGAGTAAAACCAGATCCAATACCTGAAGAAGGTGTTCCACCCCATTCTACAACTGAAATAATTTGTTGATTGGAATACAATCCATCAGTGTTATCTGGATCTCCATAGAGAGCATTAAGTGCATTTTCAGCAGAAGCTAGATCAGGATAGAGTTGCTCATTAGCTTGCCATACACTAAATTGTCCATTGGTAACAACATCTGCTTTTTTACTATTGATTGGATCAACAAAATTATCTACTGTTTTTTTATCAACAGTTGCTGCAGGGGTTTTAAACATCTCATATCTATCTTTATCAACCTGCAGAGCAGTTTCACTATCAGGAGTATTCAAACCCTGATCTAGTGAGATAATTGATGCTGATAAAATACCAACTGGTCCATCCTGATAACTTGTTACTGCAAATCCCATTATTATCTCCTATCGTAATCGTATCCAGCAATTGAGAAGTGTGAGTTATCTCCTGGGTAATCAGAAGGTGTGTCACCTTCATACTCAACATGAAGTTTTTCTTCAAATTGTCTAGCAGCCCAAACTTGGTAGTAGCATTTTACTGGACCACCACTTGCATTTTTAATGTGAACATTCTTTCCCCACTCAATCTTTTCAACAAATAGTTCTTGATAAGAACCAATTGGAGTAAGGTGAACACTAATACTTTCTTTATCAACTAGACCATCCCAGTAATCAGGAAGTTCAAGAAGATTGCCTTCTAACTTACCTCTAACATAGATTGGACCATCCTCTGGACCTTCTACACAAATATGTCTTAATCTATGTCCCTCTTTATTAGGATGCTTGATATCAAACCCTTTACTTGATTTGTCAAGTTTTGATGCAAATTTAGTAACCAAATCTCCAACACCTGTGACAGTCATTGGACCATTAAAAATAAACTTACCATTAGCAGTAATATTGCCAGCAGCGTGAATGTTGCCTGTAGTATTAATCGTTTTGCCTACAACATTTGTTGTATCTGCTCTAACAGTAAAAATAGGAATACTAGACTTAGCACAGTGTGAAAGATACATCTGTGCAGTTGATACTCCATCACAATGGAAACCAACATAGTTCAATTCATTATTATAAAGATATACACCAAGATCAGCATTTTTGAATGCATAATCTCCTGCTAAAAGTTCAGTCCAAGTTCCCTCTTGTGATGCTTTATCATAGTCATAGTTGGTAGAACTATGCTGTGGACCACCAAAGGTTCCAAAGTTTTCAAATCTAAATGGAAGAGAACCCTCTACACCACCCTTTGGATTGCCTTTAAAAATACCTGTCCATCCTCCAGCTGCTGATGCTGCTGAAGATGCATTGTTGGCAGCACTCGCCGCTGAATCAGTCATTAGATACTTACCTCAGTTTGTAATTTTTGAACATCTGTTCTCTCAGCAAATACATGATAATAACAATTAATAGGAATACCAGGTTTACCCTGAACTTTCACTTCATTATTTGCAACACCTTTTACAATTAATGTCTGATCTGCACCAATTGGTGTAAGTGAAACAGTAATTGAATTGGGAGAAACAATATGTTCCCACACTTCTGGTAATTTTATCACATTATTATTTCTAAGTACACCCCTTACATATACTGCATTTTCTGGTCCTTCAAGACAAGCATACACAAGATTTGTATTTGTTTGTGTAGGGTGTGGAATACAAAAATTCTTTGTCTTAGCCATCAACACTTCTGTGTAGATGACTTTTGCCTTGATTAATTTTGCATTTAAGAGAGTATCTACCTTCAAAAATCCTTTAATTCTAGCAAATGTAGAGGCAAAAAATGAATAAAAAGGAGTTCCTGTAAAAGCAGATTTTACAACATCTTTGTTTGCTGTCTGACCAGCCATCAAACTACCCCTTTCATATACAGGGACAGCAAATTGAGATGGGTCTCCCACCATGACTGGTCCCTCTACATAGAGACTACCCCTACATTTAGTGGGTCCTCTTCCAAATTGTTCTGGTTTACCTTCCCCAATCTCACAGGCACCACCTGCATAAAAATCTCCAAATCCCATTACACTAAACCTCCTAATGTTCCTCCAACTGCAGCACCTAATGCTCCTGCTGCTGTAGATAACCTTCCCTCAAGACTTGATCCACCCTTTCTTCCAAGTCCAGATGTTGCTGCAAATTGATCTGCACCTTCACAGAAGTCAAGAGAATTACCTGCAATCTCACAGATAGCTTTACCAATCACTTCTACAGTTTTTTCAGATACTATTTTCATATTTACTTTTGAGTGAATATCAATCATTTGACCAGCATCAAGAATAATCTTCTCATTTGCCTTCACACTGAAGTTACCAGTTTCACCAGATGAACCACTACAAACAATCTCAACATCTTGAGCATTCATCCTGATTTTTCCATGAGGAGCAATCAAATCAATATCACCACCCTCTGCTTTAATCCAGACAGATGGATTTCCTTTCTTTGCAGTATCTCCTGCTTGAATTGCAAATTGACCTGATGATCTACAGACAGTGCTATTTTTCTGCCAGTCATCTTCACCAGTTTGTATCATAGCAATATAATGCTTAGAATTGGTGTCACCATCAGGTTGCATATTTCTAAGCATCACAGAGTAAATTTGGTTATCTACTGATAGATGACCAAACTTAACTTCACCATCTTTTGTGCCTAATCTATAGGCTTCATAATTGATTGGTTGACTCATAATGGAAATGTACCTACGCAGTCTACTACTTGAATGACTTTTTCTTGATCAGAAGGGACAACTTCCCCTACTCTATCTATGCAGAGTTTTGCTCTTAATTGTGCATTCTGACCAGTTGATGATTCAATAGTAATGGTGGGTATCACTTGGAAACCTTCACCAGGTTGCGTAACTAGAACATCAGAAATTCTACCAAATTTATCAACAACTAATTCTGCTTCAGCACCCATTGAAGGTTCAATTATCACTCTATCAGTGTTTTTATATCCACTTCCAGGATGAACAATGAACACATCACAAAGATACATCAATACAGGATAAGTATTCTCAGCAGGTGGTCTTTCTCCACCATCAGGAGTGGTAAGACAACCAGGTTTTTGCATAACATGAGGATAACCACCAACAATCAATTCTCCACCACCTTCACCATCAAATGGTTCTGTAGTAACTGAAGTACCAATAGGGAGGGTAACAACATCACCTGCCTCTAAACAGATCCTGTTATTAGGTGGAACAGGTAATTCTTTTGTCCCATCCTCATATGTAATTCTTGTGTGGTCAGGAGGAGACCATGTTCTTCCATCACCACCCCATGATCCATCTGGAATTGGGAGATATCCACCACCAGGTGCAATAATATCAATATCAACCACTCCAATACCAGGACCATCAAATCCACCAGAACCTGGTGGTACAAGAATACCAGGATATCCAGGTATAATCAGTGGAACTCCGCCAGGAGGAATTTCTGGGGCTGGAAGATCACTTGGGAACCATCCACCAGGTCCAGGAGGTACTGGTCCTGGGTGAGGAGTTGTAGGACCACCAGGCGGTGGAATTGAACCAGGTTCAGTAGGTCCACCAGGTGGGAGGCCTCCAGGTGTAAATCCTCCAGGGGGAGGCACAGGGACAGACACTGGTCCACCAGGTGGAATTGAACCAGGATCTGATGGAATAGTAATGCTTCCAGGTGGTTTTGGTGATTTAGGACCAGTAGGTCCAAAACTTCCAGGATTTGTAGGAGGACCAAAACTACCAGGTTTCTTTGGAACACCTGATTGACCAGGGAAGGGATTAAATCCACCCTCATCAGGTGGTTTTAGATACTCAGGTATTTGAGAAGGATCTTGTACATTAAAGAATACAGGATTATTGGGATTATTAAATCCATATTGATTTTTCTTCTTCTTCTGATCAAAGAAACCTCCACCACCATTAGCTTTAATATATTCAGGTATTTTGTTTACATCTTTAGTGGGGAAGAATACAGGATTAGTGGGATTGTTAAATCCATATAGATTTGCATTCTTATTGGGATCAGATGGAATATCACCTTGGCCACCACCGCCACCACCACTCTTCTGTTTTGGTGCTTTCAGATACTTTGGTATCTTACTACCTTTTGTATTAGTTTGGTTCCACAAATCAGAGTTAAATGTTCCATCTTCATATTGTCCCCACTTGTTTACACCACCAGGTCTACTTCCAAACACATATGCATCTTGTGTAAGAGATTTTGAAGCTCCAGCACCTCCACCACCAGATTTCTTTGCATTCTTTCCTTTCTTTTGAGTGCTCTCAAATGGTTTTCCTGAAGTACCAGTCAGATCACCAACAAAAGTTCCATCATGAACAAAAACAGCAGGTCCCAAGTGTGGTCCACCACCACCAGGTGGAATAGGACCAACAACCCATTTTCCAGGTCCTAATGTAGTAGAGCCAGGATGTGGATGGAATGTTGCGTTATTACCAGGTCCAGGTGTAAGAATACCTGGGATACCTCCACCAGTACCACCACCAGTAATGAGTGGAATAGACCTTGGAATGACTGGTGCTTGAGGTACTACTGGAGGGGGATCAATTGGTGGATCATCATCATTATCTCCAGGAGTACCTGGGTCTCCATCATCATCTCTGTAGATATAGATTACACCGCCATCTCTTTTTAATCTTTTACCAGTTGCTGGTTTGAATTTACCATACTTACAACAAATGACCATATCATTGTAATCTTCATCACTGCTTCCCTCATCAAGCACATCCACATAATATGTTTCAAGTCTATCTTGTGGATGCAATCTGATTGAGTTGTTGTCCTGAGCATCATCACCCTCATCAATAATACCCCTAGGTCTACCATCATTGGGTTTCTTTTCACCCTTCTTAGTTTGCTGCCAGATGTTCTCTTCATCCTCATCATCATGAATGGTAATCCTATCAATTGCAATCTCTGCAACATCAGGGTCATCATCATATGCTAATCTCAACCAAATTTTACCTTTACCTTCAATAAACAATCCTTTTTTTCCTTTATAATCATCAATAACAAATTTTGCCTCAGTCAAGACCTTTCTTCTTGTTCCATTTGGTCCTGCAACATCAGTCCTTTCACCATTATTAGTGATATAGAAAGTAGCATTTCTATCATCACCACCACCATCTTTCAGTCTGACTGATGTATCATCCTTTTCAAGTTTATCTGCAAAGAAACCTAGAGGATTTTCATCAAATCTTCTCTGTTCTCTCTTGTTACCAAAGTCAAAATGTATATACCTTTTGCTAGGTAAATCTTTAACTAACTTTGTTCTTTTTTCTTGTGTAACTTTTCTTCCAAAAACACCATCAAGTAAAATGCATTTACCATCTGGACTAATTTTAATAGGGTTTTTTAATGGTTCACCATCAAATTGGAAACCTCTTACACTATACTTTCTACCCTTTACAACTCTCTGTCTTTGACCTTCCTCAAATAGTTCTCTAAATCTAATTTTTGCCTTCTTATATGCCTTATCAGTCATATCTTCTGGTCTGTCCAGTGCCTCTTTGGCAATCTCTCCTACAGTTCTACCTTTGTAGAAGATAGAGTTATTTTTTTGATCTAATTTACCTCTACCTGATACGTCAGCATTCTCAAAGTCAAAGTCAGTTGCAACATTTTGAAGAATAGCATCTTTTGTATTCAAGATAAACTTTGCATTTACCCTTTCTCTTTTACTTACAACTGGAATGGTAAAAATCTCTTGACCAAATTTTACATCAATATCTGATTCTCTAACCCCTAACTGAGTGGGAAGAGTTTCTTTACCAATTTGTGCAACACTAGGTCCAAGACCATATGCTGGTGTTCCATATGCCTGATTTAATGGACTATATGGTTGTAGTCTTATTGAACTATCATCTGTAGGGTCAAATTCATATTCTGCAACAGCAAAAGGTCCAAAACCTAAACTTGCTGGTGCAAATGCAGGAGTTCCCTTATTTCTTCCATTATTATTTCTTGGGAATGGGAAGTTATTGAACACATCACCATAGATGGGTTTGATAACTGCACCTTTACCTTTTCCACAATCATCCCATACCACTGCTCTGGTGTCTTCATCATATCCAACACCAAAACTCTGCATATCAACACCAATAACTTCACCAGCAGCATTGATAACTAAGTTTCCTGCAGCACCTGCACCTTTCTTACTACCAAAGATGTTAAGTTTTGGTGGTCCACAAGGAATTTCTTTAGTTGAACACTCATCAGTAAGATCATTTGGGTCAAATAACTGACTAAAACTTGTTTCTTTGATAAAATCAAATTTTCCTGAATCCTCAAGACTAAACTTTTTAGCATTCTCACCAAATTTCTTTGCCTGATTGATAATATTAGCAACATTACCTTTTGTAATTGGTTTTTTCTGACCATTGATCAATGACCATTCACTTACTTGTGATTTTTCTGGTTCAGTATCACAATTCAAAGTAGACAGAATTCTTGATATCAAATTCATCACATCACCAGCAAGGTCTAAACCTTCAACTGCAAAATCAACTACTCCTTCAATAGCAGATTGTACACTTTCCATTGCCCCTTCAAGGACACCACTAATTGTTCCAAGTGTATTACCTACAAACCTTTCAACAAAGCAAATAGGGACATTTACAATTCTATCAACAGCATCAACAATGAAGTCTCTTACCATCCCAAGCAGTTTTGCAAACAATGACCTGAATAAGCAGGCCAAACTGTCCATAATACCACCTGAAGTCTTCTTGACCATTTCTCTTTCATTTGGTCTTGCAGCAGCATAAATTGCTTTAAAACCATCATCTAATTTATTGAATACATGCTCCTCAATAACCTCATAGACCCACTTAATTGCTGAAGCAACCATCTCTGCTGCTTCATCAATTTTCTTATTGATTAACGATTTTAAACTATCAATATTAGCAGTCTGCTCAGCACCTAACAGTCTTATTGATGCTTTTAATTGTTCAATTTGCTGAATTGCTTTTTGAAGTGATGATTGAATACCAGCAAGAGGAATTTCATTCCTATCAGTAGAAAGAATAGCAGTTGTTTGTGCTTCTGCAGGGTCTTCAATTTGTTTTTTATCTACTACACCTTCTTTGTTTACAAATGATTCTGGTGAAACTTTATTATGTTTCTGCGCACTGGTAGATGTTGCATCAACAACTGCAGTGTCTGGTCTATCACTTGTTGCTTGAGCAAGATCCATTGATTGCTCTTTTACTATCCCAACACCTGGTTTTGGACCATCTAATCCATAAAATGGTTTAAAGGCAACACTGGGAACTTGATCCATTACCTTCTGGTAATCATTATATCCCAGAACACCCATAATTACAGGTTGTTGAGCATCATCACCATCAAGGAAGAAACCAAATACAAAATCTCCTTGTTTAAGATTAGAACTCTGTGAAGATGCACCACTACCTGAACCAGCAGTAATTGGGTAAATTACTGTTGCAAAGGGAAGTTCATTATCTAGTAATTCATTCTTATTCGCAGTATGGTATCCCATAATGCGAACTCTATATCTTGTCCCTACACCCTTTATCTGTGCAACATCTTGTACTAATTTACCTTCACCATAATTCTTCTTCCAAGTCTCTTTTGGCGCAATTTGCCCTATCCACCAGACAAATCCATCCTTACCAACAAAGTGAGTTTTAAAAAGACCTTGCTCAATCATGAATCCTTATTTTCTCCAAATGAATCTCTTACCAGAGTAAGACTTGTAAATGTATCTCTTGGTGTTGATCTATGACAAACGTGTGCAACCAAGTATTCGCCACTAGTAAGTTTATTTATTTCCTTTTGCTTAGAACCTTTGATAGCAGGAAAATCACAATGTACTATATCACCTGCATGAATACCAAAATCACCAGCAATTACAATTTCTGTCTGAATGGTAAAAATCTGATTATACCTCATAATTGACTGCACCAGATTTTTTGTACTTTTATCATTTACAACAGTATCATTCTCATCAAGAGTATTCTCAATTTGTTTATCACCAGTACCAGCCATATTGAACCCAACATCCATAACAGAAGACATAAGTCTTGATGGAGTTTGTACTAGTTGAGGATTTATCAGATTTCCTGTGGTTAAATCTTCATCACCAGCAACATCAATATTACCCTCTTGCTTTGATATATCAAATCCTTGAACAACATAACTAAAACCAATTGGATCAAAGTGAATTGTCCTGTTATTATAGACACCTAGACTTAAATTCTGTTGAACATCAATATCTGACTTAATTTTATAACTTAGAATATTAGTATCATAAGTATCAGTATCATAATTTACTGTACTGGTGTAAATCAGTTTTCTAACAGGTTCTTTCTTTAAAAGATTATCAATTGATTTGAACCAATGCCCTAACGCTGTTTGATAAAACAAAAATCCTGCAGCACCTGCAATACCAGAACCTGAACCTGCTTGTGCAGGAATTGCTTTTGATGCTAACCAAGTCAATGTGTAAAAAACCTTTTTATCATTTCCATAAAAATTATAGTTTCCTGCTGTTTCATCAACATTCATTTCTCCCATGTTAATGAGACCACCAATTGCTTTAACATGAGTTGAGATGGGTGCGTCCTTATATCTCCTTACAACTCTTTGTTGCTCATTTGCAAAAAACTCTTTTGATGCAAAATCAAGCACAAATAACTCATTTAAAGTTCCAGGGTCAGCATTCCTAACCCTATTGACGTACATTTCTTGTTTTATCTCATTACCATACATATCAGTCACATTAATATCAGCTCTCTCACTTCCTCTAATAGGCAGAGAGTCCAAAACACTACCCTCTTCAAGTTTTTCTGTGCCTGCTTTTACACCAGTATCTACGCAGACAACAGTTGCCGTGATTGTATTGGAGAGCACACTCTCATAAAACCTAAATTCAGATATACTTGGTCCTATATCAATAGAGGCATTATTAGTGTTTGAACTAATCCTGAATTCTTTAATATCTCCAGGATTTGCAGGATTTAGGGCCATTTTGGATTTCTGAAAAAAGTAAAGGGGTCAAAAAATTCTGGGGAATATTTTTGGACCTTTTTTGAAACAAAAAGTCAATTTTCCCTCAGCCAACCTTATAAAGTCTACCAAGGAGTTGCCTTCTATAATAACTATTTAACACCTCAGTTGTGGACACACCACCTATACTTCCTCTCTTCTTCCTTACACTTGGTAATGTTGTTTGTGGTACACCATTATGCATATTGATTATCTGTGTGGTTTTCTTTTCATAAGACAATCTAGTATCAACCTGTCTTTGAGATGGTGTGGATGCAGCAACAGCAGCACGTGTGGACTGTTCAGGCACCATTGATGGTGTTGATAGATCTTTTGATGATGCTTGTGTTCTTACTGCTGAACCATCACCCATTTTACCAATCACAAGATACTTAACATAAGGCATTGGATCTTCATCTTGTTGATAACCACCAGTTCCAGCAGGACTGACTTCAAAGTGTAGATGTTCACCAGTGCCTGCACCAGTGTTTCCAATCTCACCAATAATCTCACCATTATATGCTTGACCTTTTTGTACCATAGTCTGTGCAAGGTGAGCAAATAAGAAGTCTTTTCCACCAGAGGTAATAACAACAGTCTTACCATATCCAGAGAATGTACCAACGTCTGATACCTTACCTTTCAACTTAAATGCAACATAATATCCCTTCTGACCACTGGTTCCAATATCTACACCTCTGTGCATTCTACCCCATCTCATTCCTCTTCCACTAGTCATACCAACATCACCACCACCAACACCAGGAGCCTTAAGATTAGCAGTAGGAACAATGTCTTTCAAACCTGATCCAGGTGAGGTACGTGGAGTTGAGGTTGCTTCTTCAGTAGGATCTTTAATACCCACAATAGGATCCTGTGCCTTGGATTGTGCTCTTTGGTCTCTGTGGATTTCAGGCATTTGAGTTTCATCCATTATAAGAGACCTACCAGAACTTGTTTTTGGATCAAATCCACCAACTTTAAGTGCTCTGACCATACCCTTGCTATACTTATCTACAGTGTATCCAAGACGAATATTAGCAGGGTCAGCATTAGGTGAATATGCTGGAGCAACTGCTGCAATGCCTTCAATTGGAGTACTAAATGCATTATAATTTTGAGCATGATTTTTTACATCATGCCACAAGGTAATGTGATCTCTGACTGAAGCTTCCAAACTTGGATACAATGTCCATCCATCTTTGAAACCTTTTCTTTCTATAGTTCCATAACCTCTATCACCAGTTTGACCAAAGGCATTGGTTTGACCAGTTGCAAAGTAAACACTTGGTCGTGCTGCTAGATATCCAGTCTCATGCATTGCTTGAGCAGCAACAACCTCTGGGAATTTTGCTCTTCCATCTTTCTTTGCAAGGTTGTATATCTTTTTAAATGCTTGTTGCTGACTTAAGGTTCCTGTAGGTGCAGTGGATGGACCTCTTGAAGGAATAATACTTTCCTGTGGTTGTGCTTCTACATTTCCACCAGTGAAATCAGTACCTGAACCACTCTGCAACCCTTCTACTACTTCTCCCTCTTTATTCACAGGGGCATTCAATTCACCAGAAGCAGGGAAGAATGCATCTTTTAATTTTCCAAATTTATCTGCAAGATTTAATGGGTTTGCAAGATAGAATGGGTCAGCAAACTCTCTACCATGAATTAAGAAGTCAACAAAACCTCCATCACCTCCTATTAATTTCTTGAGTTTTTCTCCTGCCCCTACTTTACTGCCTATGAAACTTAATAAATTACCACCAGGAATAAACTGACTGATAACATCCCAGATTGAGAACTTAATCTTAGGCAATGATTCATAAAATCTACCAAATCCTGAACCTATCCACTCCATCGCCTTACCACCCATCTCCCAAACATTTTGGAAGTCATTCTTTATCTTCTCACCAACTGCTGATATACCACCACCTTTCAGAAGTGTATAAAGCAAATCACCACCATACTCACCAATCAATCCACCAAGTATGGTGCCTAAAACTGGAATAGGTATGAGTGTACCAAGTGCTTCACCTAATCCAGTACCAACTGCTTTGAATAATGTTTGTGTTGGTGGGTCACCATCAAGTAATGAAGCAACAGCAACAATAATAGGACCAACAATAGGTATTCTGATACCTCTTGCTGCTTTAGAAACTCCCTTCATCATCTTACTGATGCCTGAGAAGTTCTTTGCTGCTTCTTTACCAAATAGTTTGGTGATTAATCTACCAGGTGCTCTTGTAACTCCCCTTCTAACAACTGATGCTGCACCTGTGACTGTAGATTTTACTGTAGAGACACCCCTTGATATTGGCCTAACAAATTTTCTGATTGCCTTAAAAGATGCCTTACCACCTTTTTGCAATAGATTTTTTAATTGCTTTGCATACTTAACTACATTCTTAAGAATAGGTGTTCTAGCAGCAAAGTCTACAATCCTTCTAAAGATACCTCTTCCAAAATTAAGTATTGCAGAACCAATACTTCTCAATCCTTTTCCTAATAATGATCCACCTGTTTTTAAAAGATTTCTTAATGGTGCAAATGCTTTCTTAGCAAACCCTCTTAAACCATTTTTAAGAGCCTTGAAACCACTCTTCAGAAGAAGACCAGGTAACTTTAATCCCTTTCCAAAAAGTTTAAATGACCCTCTTAATATTGAGAATGTTAGATATAAATTGTCTCTTAGAAATCCAAGAGCACCAATTATCTTCTTGATGTTTTTAAGAAGGAAAAGTAATACTCCACCAATAAGAATATTGCTTAAGAAATTTCCAAGGTCAAATCCTTTTCCTTTTCCACCACTCATAGTCCCTGCAAGAAGACCAGACTTTTTCTTTCCACTCTCTAATTTGTCTTCTCTATTTGCTCTTTTTGCTGCAGCAAGTCTTCTCTTTCTCTCTGCTGCACGATCCTTTTTGTCTTGTAATTGCTGTTCAAATACACCCTTGATTGACTCTGATATAGAAACAATGTTTCCTAACTCAGTATTAATCTTATCAAATCCAATCTTACCAGCAGAAGTTTTCACATCTGGTTTCTCTGGTTTGATTAAAGCACCACCTCTCTTTACAAGAGCACCACCTTTAGAGGGTGAACCACCAAGCATTGCTTGTATTTTTGCTTGTGCTTTCTCCTTTGATGTCCTTACTAAGGCTCCACCCCTCTCCTTTGCTTTACCCTTAATAAAATTCTTTGCCTTTGTTTTTACAGTATTTTTTACAGCAGATTTTACGCCCTGCTTTACTGCTGACTTAGCAGCACTTGAACCTAAAAATTTTACTGCTCCTGCTACTAGCGCTGGTAAAGGCATATTAGTTGATTAGATTATACATTGACTTGATAACTAATATTTCAGTATTCATACTATCAATAGTATCAAAAGTAGGAATTGAATTATTCATACCACCTGCTGCTGATGATTGAGGAGTAGCACCAGGAGCAATTTGACTAGGCACAGAACCACCAAGAGTTCTAGTTATCTCCTCATCACTCATTGGTGGTAAGTTTCTTTGTTGAGGAGTAGTTGATACAGTTGATTGTGTAACAGTAGCAGTTGCAGGACCACCCTGTTGTACTGATTGGTTCAATTCAATCTTCTTAGCATGACTTGTCCTTGCTACTTGGAACTTTGTGAGTTCACTTTTCAATCTTTCTGTAACAGTAACACCCTCAATCTTAGTACCAATTTCAGCTTGCAATATTCTTGACTGTTGTCCTTCAGACATTGCTTGGAATACACCAAAGTTGGTTGAACTAACACCTTCTGCACTTGTGAATTTAGGTGCTTCCACTTCACCACTTCCACCAGTCATAAAGGACTTAATCTTTGCCCTCATCTGGTTTCCACCTTTAGACAAGATTTGTTGTGTGGAGTAGAAACCACCAGGATGATTATAAGGGCCAGGAGTGAGAGAGTCTAAGTCCCATCTCTGCACTGGTGGTGAAAGTTTTCCAGTCTTAACTGCTTCTCTTTCCCACTCACCATGTGTTCTAACATTCTTGTTAACATCAGCAGCAGTCTGACCATATGCTTTCAACAATCCTGCTGCTTCTTTAGCCATAGCAGTAGTCTGAGCACTGGTCAATGGGTTCTCTTTCCATCCCCTTGCATCACTGTAAGGTTTATCTGGTGGTCCATGACCCATAGCTGCAGCACCAAGTGCTACTGAATCTGTATTAGCAGCAGCAGTATGTTCAAACTTATCTACACCATAATTAGCAAAACTATCTCCAGGTTTTCCAGCACCATTAAATGTTTGATGGTAAGGCATCCCTCTTGTTCCAGAGTGGGCACCACCACTCCAGTGTAAATATATCTTTCTCTTCTTTGGATTTCTTGGAGTGCCTGGTGTTCCTCCCACAAGTCCACCACCACTGAATGATGGTATTGTAATACCACCACCACTAAATCCTGGAAACCCTCCAAAGGAAGGCATATTGGATCCACCACCTGCTTTATTCATAGCAAGTAAATTATCTGCACCATACCTTTGTACAGCAGACTTACTCATAACAACTTCACCTGGTTGCAAAGCAGTTAGTTGAGTATCAACACCCATACCTCCTATCTTTGTTCCAGTAGACCCTGTAACCTTTCCACCCTCAGTCATTGCTTGAACATTTACATCACCAAATGAGTTGCTGTTGTTCAGAACAATTCCACCATCTTTCATACCCTCAATTGGTGGTGGTGCTACTCTCTCAGCTTCAGGAAGTATTTCAAATGGATCATAAGGTGGGATCTTTGGAATGAAAGGTATCTTAATTTCAGGAGATTCATCAGGTATATTCTCCAATGGATCTTGACCAAACAAATTCAGAACATCATTGATCCTATCCTCCACAAAATTCAATGCTGTATGAAATGGTTTAATTAAGAAGTCATTGATTGGACCAAACACAAATTCATTGATTCCATTTATAAACCTATTAACAGCATCTATAATTCCATTAAAGAAACTTAAGATGTTATTTAAAACATCAACAAATGGTTGAAGAACTTTAGCAGGATCTTTTAAGAAGTTCAACAACCAAAGAAGAGCACCACCAAGAAGGATATTCTTAAAGAAATCCATCAACATATCAAAGATACCTTTGACTGGTTTGACTACTTTCTTTGCTTTTGAATCATCTGTCTTCTTAACACCTTTACTCTCTAAATCTTCCTCTCTTTCTTTTCTCTTTGATTGTGCTTCAAGTTTATCCTCTTCTCTTTCTTCCTTCTGACCTATTTTATATTGCTTCTCAAGAGTATCTAAAATACTCTGCATATTTTCTTTTAAATCTGTAACAAGAGGAATGATTGCTACAGTGGGATCTTCTTCCTCTTTTTCTGTTCTTAAATTATTAGAAGAAACACCAGGTGCTGCAGTTCTTAATGCAAGGGCAGATCCTCTTTTTTGAGGACTAGCAGTTTTCTGAGCTGCCTTACCCATAAATTTATCAAAGTCAACTCTCTGACCCTTTACTTTAAATCTACCTTTCTTACCTTTTACTCTTTTGAATTCATCTGTGAGTAATTCAGCTTCCTCAGTAGGAATCTGACTATCAGCCATCCTACCAGCAACCATCTTCTCTTTGAGAAGAGTTTTATATGTACCATAAGTGATATCTTTGGTATCACCTATTCCTAGAATTTCAATAATTCTGGGATCAATATCTTCTTCAACTAATTTTTCTTCTCTTTCCTTAATAGGCGTAGGAATAGCAGCAGTGGCAGTGCCACCACCTCTTATCTCATTTAGTAGATCTTCTAAACCCTCAGGAATTTCATCCATTCTTTCTTGCCTTTGCTTTTTCTTCTTCTTCTTTGATGTGTTGCTCAAGCAGAATAGTGTAGATGTCTCTTTCCCAAGGCATCATATTTTCAATCTCAGTTAATGAATATTTATGGTACTGCATCAAGGCGAAATTCAGTTTATAGTATGACTCCATATCCATGTGAGCCATGCCTATGCGAAAAAACTTGAAAGTCCCTCCAGAGTTACTTTACTCTTCTTCTTGGTCTTGGGGTTTTTCACATCTACTGTGTGAGAAAGTTTAGGCATTGTTGCAAAGAACTTTTCAATGTCTTTGAATTGATTTGAATTCAATTGCTCAAGGAAAGTTTTTACTTCCTCTGGACTTTCATCATCAGTTGACCACACTTCTTCTTCACTATAGATCTTATCAATACAAGATGCAATCAACTCAAATGATTGATCCATATCAGGAGAGTTAAACTCAAAGTTATTTTTGATAAATTGATCCAGTGAGGGATACTTCATATCCATAAAGTACTCATCATCAAGTTTAATTTTTTTGGTGTGTTCTTCATTATGGACAACACCAATTTCATCCAGTGCAATCTGCACCTTTGCCTCTGTTTCACCATCATCTGGACATACAATATTGATGTCTACAACTTCACCAACAGACTTGCCTCTAATGTTAAGAAACAGAAATTCAATATCAAAGGTGGGGAGTGCCTCTATCTTGATATCTTTTGTTAGAATACAATCAGTAATGACTGCCTTGAGTGCAGTAGAGATTTGTGTGTTATCTTCAGACTCCAGTGCTAGTACAAGCAACTTCTCTTCTTTGACTAGAAATGGTCTGTACTTAATCTTTTGTCCTGTAGAAGGCAATTCCAACTCATATGTTGGTGTAACAATTTTAGGTAAAGGCATGATGTCCTATGATGTAGTTCAGTCAGTTTATTTATTAAGCAATTCCTTGGTTGATACTGGAGGGAACAAATCCACTCAATAGACTTGTGTTTTGATCTGCTGCTTTAAGAGGAGTAAAGTTAGTATCAGTTGGTATGGGAGGATCAGATTTCTTTTGAAGTACAACTGCAGTTTTAGTCGGTCCAATATGACCACTCTTATCAATCTTAGGAGTTTTTTCTTTTGCTGTCTTTGATGTTTCACTGATTGGGTGAACAACATACCTTACAATAGAGAAGTTTACATTCAGTCTAAGCAATTCACTTTGTCCATAAGAGATTTCAATTGGATCCATTGATAAGGGAAATGCATCAACCATAGTATAGTGATACATTTTTATATTATCTTTATCTGTATCTTTTTCAAACTTAGTAAGTTCAATTTGTGATCTATAACTATCAGGATAATTCATCCTGAAACCATTTTGCACTGACTTATAATTATCTGATGTGCCTCTGTTTACAGCAGAATTTCCTGATATAAAGTCCATCCAACCCTCAAAGAAATGAAGGAGTTTATAATCATGATCAACATAGAAGGAGCAAGAGAACTGATCAGGATACATTCTCCTGTAAGCAAACTTCTCTGAAACACCCATGAAGTCAGACTTGTTATCATGAGTTGCTAGTGATGAACCAGGCATCTGTGTGCTCTCACATAAGAAGTTAATCTTTGCACCTTCTTGTTTCCAAGTTATACCCTTTGTTCTTTTCACATGATCAATCACAGATCCAGTAGGATTGATAGACAGTTGATAAACTGAATTCTGTGCTAGGTGCAGAAAATTATTAATTAAATGTGACGTGCCTACTCTTGCTACAACTGGCGATGCCATCTATAAATAAAATTAATTACTATTACTATGTAGGCAGAAAGTGGGAAAATCTTTGAAGACAAAATATAAACCCACTAACCCTCACAAGTATATGGGGAACCCTGAAAATATTATTTGTAGAAGTTCATGGGAAAGAAGGTTCTGTAAGGAGTGTGATACTAATCCTAGCATAAAGAAGTGGGCAAGTGAAGAGTTCTCAATCCCATATGTATCACCTGCTGATGGTAAGGTTCATCGTTACTACCCTGATTTTTTAATTGAGAAGAGTGATGGAAAGAAATATATCATTGAGATTAAACCTGATCATCAAACCAAACCACCTGTAAAGAAGAGCAGAGTGACCAAATCATACCTATATGAATGTGCAACTTTTGAGATAAATAAAGCCAAGTGGAAAGCAGCGTCAGAGTTTGCTAAAGATAATGGTATTGAATTTCAGATAATGACGGAGAATCAAATCTTCCCAGAAAAACACTACACTAGGAAGAACTATGGATCAAGAGGAGTATCTAGAAAGCGCAGAAAATAGACTAGAGTATATTGTAGATGATATCATCAACAAATCAACTGCTGATGATAGAATGGAATCTCTTCTTGAAGTGCTGACTGAGACAGAAGTTGTTCCTGATGTAGGAAGGTATTACACCTTTGTATATCAACCCAAAACACCAAAGATCAGATATGACCAGAACCCATTGATTGCCTGTGTGTCTATTGATAGATGGGGTTTCAAAGGATTGAATTATCATTGGGGTAAGTTTAGAAACTATACCTGGAATGAAGTTGTAGGTAACTTGCATGTGATATACCCACTTGAGTTAAAGGATGCTAGGTCCATCCCCTTTCAACATTTCCTATATTCCTAATAAATACTTAAATGGTAAGGTAATCAATGGCCAAAAAAGACAAAAAGTGGAAGAAGAAAACAAGGAAGATAAATGGTAAGGACGTTGTTGTCTATGAAAGGACTGCTACCGCAAAGAAATATACTGACCCAAAAAATAAGCAAACAGGAAAGACTAAATCCATAGTCATGCAAATCAACCCAACAGATGGGATGGTTAGATTTGTAGAAAGAAAAGAAAAGAAGAATGGTGATATTACTCAGAATGGAAAGACATATCAAGATGTAGATATCGTCACAGAAGATACATTTACGACAGGATTAGCTTCAGGCAAAACCTCAAGCACCTCAGGAGCACTATCTTCAAAATATTTTATTAATGCTGATGCAGATGGTGAACAAGAAAAATTAATGCAGCAAGCTCAAAGACAGATCTTAGCTCAGTTAAAAGAAGATAAAGAAAATAAAGTTGGTAATGGTGCAGGTAAGATCCTTGAGAAGATTGATGATGGTACTTACAATGCTTATGCTAGCATTAAAAATGAGCAAGAAGAATCAGAAGATGATGATTCAGAGTCTGGAGAAGATTTAGATTTAGAAGATGTAGCTGGACAAAAAAATAAAGCTTTTGAAAGAAAAAAATATCCAGTTGGTAGAAAAGGTAGTTTCTATCAGTATCCTCAAAAAATTCCTGACCTTGGATATGACTTTATCAAAATTGTTGCATATGAATATACTGCAGGAGGTAAAAAGAGTTTTAGTCCTAGGACATCTTCTTCTGCTAGGGAAAGGATTATTAAGGAAGCAAAAGAATTGGAAACAGTTATTCTTCCTATGCAACCAAACTTCTCTGAATCAAATGCTGTAAGTTGGGGTGGTGATAATATAAATCCATTACAACTAATGGGTGCAAACCTTGCACAAGGTATGATAGGTGCTATGGGAGAAATGGACTTAGGTCAACTTCAACAAGCATTTAGAGATCTTGGTACTGATTTTAATGCTGCACTGACTGAAGAAAACACTGGTCCAGCACTTAAAGCATACTTTGCTGGTCAAGCAGTTGGTGCAAATGTTCTTGGAAGAATGTCTGGTACTACTCTTAATCCAAACCTTGAACTTCTATTCAAAGGACCCAACTTAAGAACATTTAATTTCAACTTCAAGTTTACTCCAAGAAATGATAAAGAAGCAAATGAAGTGAAGCAAATCATTAGAGTGTTTAAGAAGAACATGGCTGTGCAAAGGTCAACTTCTAACCTGTTCTTACTTACACCCAATGTGTTTACTCTGGAATATATCTACAACTCAAAAGGTAAAGATTCAGGAACAACTCACCCATACTTAAATACATTCAAACCAATGGCTATGACTTCTTTGAATGTGAACTACACACCTGATGGTACATACATGACTTACAATGGGTCAGGTGCTCTTACATCAACTGATTTACAAATGTCTTTTGGTGAACTAGAACCAATTTATGCTGATGAATATAATGAAGGTGGATTTGAAAATCACGCTAACATGGGATACTAAAAATGTCTAATTACTTTTCCTATCTTCCAAACGTAGAATACATCAGCAGGATTCCTGGAGATCAAAGGATCAATTCTTATGTTGAAGTAAAAAATCTTTTTAAGAGAGTTCAACTCTCAAGTGATATCTTTCAAGATATAACTAATTTTACAAAGTATAATATTCAAGGTGATGAAAGACCAGACAATGTAGCATATAGAATTTATGATGATCCAACTCTTGACTGGATTGTACTTCTATCAAACAATATCATTAACATTCAAGATGAATGGCCAATGACTGATCTTGTATTTGAAAAGTATATGAATAGAAAATATGGTGTGACTGGTTATGATAATATACACCACTATGAAACAAAGGAAGTTAAAGCAAGTGATGAAACTACAATCATACTAAAAAAGGGACTTGAAGTCCCTTCTGATTTCTCTTTTACATATTATGATGAAGATACAGATCTAAACACAACTATAACTGATACAAATACTGGTGTTACTAACTACCAATATGAACAGAGGATTCAAGATGAAAAAAGAAGTATCTTCCTCATGAGACCTCAGTTGATTGCAACAGCAGTTGCTGATATCAAAAGATTAATTGGTACAGCACCTATACCAAGATCACAAGATATCAGTATCTATTAAGAGTCTGCGAGTTTAGCAAAGTAAGAGAGTGCATCGTCACCACTATCATCATCGTCAGAAGTAGTGGGTGCTGGGTCAGGAGTTTTTGATGCCTGGTAAGAATCTTCAAGCTTTCTGAGGACTTCCTCTTCACTAACTGACTTCTGTTCTGTTGCTGCGTAGTTATCATACTCTGTCTCCTCTGCTTGTGGTGCTACATGCTTTGTCTTATTACCAAGAACATAATCAAGACGCTTCTTCAATTCATCATAAGACTTGAATTGATCAGCAGCAGTGAAGGCAGCAAGTGAATACTGCTTCTTCCAAAGTGCCTCAAGGGCATCATCATCATCCAGAAGAGGAGAGGGAGCAGCAAACTCAGAACTATCATAGTTCCAGTAACCAGCAACCTTCTTCAGCTTCAGTTTGAAGTTTGCACCCTGCCAGAAGTCAAAAGGATTGATAGGAGTTTCATC
>MDTA01146362.1_pt1 | contig 21516 bp, 8 predicted proteins | sample 811151 | NCBI WGS metagenome assembly MDTA01 (sample SAMN05326648, study PRJNA326480) | marine metagenome | isolation source: seawater | place: Indian Ocean: South | collected 2010 | reverse complement strand
TGTTCCGCCCGCCGCGCCGCCACTGCCAATGTCGCCGGTACCCCCTCTTTCCCCACTCCCTCTTTCGCCGCCGCTGCCTGTGTACCCGCCGCTGCCCCCAGTTGCATCACCTCGGCCTGCAGCGGCGCCGGAGACACTTGGATACCTCCTCGGCCTCCAACGCGTCTCCCATGTTAGTCCCGTCTCGGGCGTAGCGTACGGAGGCACGCGAATCACTGTGAGCGGCATGGGCTTCGACGGCGGCGACGGCTATCGATGCCGCTTCGGCCGCCTTGGTCCGTCGCGCTGGTTCGTCGATCGGCAGAATGAGGTTGTTGCGGATCTCATCAACATGGACACACTCCGTTGCACTTCGCCAAACGCTTCAATGGCGATGAGTTACGGCGTACTGTACGAGGAGTTTGACGCGGTCGCACGTGGGCACATGCGGTATTCGGACCTCCGTGGCGACGCAATACTGCAAGGCGGGAACCTCTCCCTAATTGACGGAGCCGGTGCACCGACGGGCGGGATCTTCTTTCAGCTGGCGATGCCGTTGCAATCGTTTGAGGTGCGGATGAACCTCTCGATCCATCACGGCGGCTACGTAGAGCTTGTGTACGCCAAACTACCACATTCGGATTCGTCGAAGCCGTGCACGCCGCGATGCCACTACGACCCGTTCTGCGAGCCGCACTGGGAGTGTGAGCCGCTCGCAATGCCGCCGACACAGGGCTTGCGCGTCCGCTTCGACGCGTCCACTCCACCTCATGCAGTCGAGGTCATCTTCAATCGGACGACCCTCTGGCGACAGTCAGTGCAGGCGCCGTTCACTAATGTATTGCAGCCGGCCTTCGCCTTCTTTACAGTTGTGGACGGTCTGCTCAACGTGCAGCACGCTGGGCATACCCTCGTCGCCAACCTCCGGCTGCCTAGATGGGTCGAAGGGGGCTTCGACCCGGCATGGCGCCTCGGGCTGGTCGCCGCAGCCGTTGCGCCATCGCCGGGTGCGCCCCTCGCGGGCTCTGTCGTCGTTGATGATTTTGACATACGCGATGGCAATAGCGGCGGGCTTACGCGAAAGCAAGAAGTTGAGTTCTCGGTCGCCGTCAACGCACAGCAGTTCTCAAGAGATAGCATGCGGTTCCTCTACTACCCGCCACCGAAACTCTCTACCATCCAACCGTCGAGCGGCTCCTCATACGGTGGTACCATCGTCACGCTGCGCGGTGCGAATTTCGACACTGTCGGCACGCATTTCCTCTGCTCGTTCGCCGTAGGCCCTGTCAGCATGGCGCTCAACGGACATCAGTGGTCCTCGCGGGCGGATGTCGTCGACGCGACGCGCTACTCCGACGGCGAGATGCGCTGTAGATCCCCCCCTGCCGATTTCCTCGACGAGCTGCCGCGCAAACCAAACATCTCGTGGTGGGAGACGCCGCCTTCCGCGCCGCCGTCCTCACCACCAGCCATGCCGCCGCCGCCGCCGCCGCAGCAGCCGCCCCTTCCTCCCCCACCGCCGCCGCCGGGTATACCGCTGCGCCCGAATCGCACCCAATTGTCTGAGTCAGGCAGCCCACTTAACGCGACTGCCTACGCGATTGAGACCAACGGCTCGTCACCGTCGTTGCCGCCATCAGTTCGAGGTCCGCCGCACTCGACACCGTCCGGCTCACCTTCTGCCAAGCCTGACGGCGACCTTGCTTCGAGCGAGGTTGCAGCCGGCTCAGGAGACGCGGACGTTGGCAACGACTTTGGATCTGGGTCGGGGGAGATCGGCTCCGGCTCCGGTGAATTCGGCTTCGTGGATGAACCCGAGCCCATCACCGCTGCCTTTGCGACCGTTGCCGTGGCCCTCAATGGACGCCAGTTTGCCTCCTCGGGGACTCCATTCGTGTACTTTGGAACTCCGGTCATCTCTCACTTCAGCCCTTCGTGCGGACCTGCTGCTGGTGGAGCCATGGTGCGTGTGGCGGGTCACCACCTTCGAAACGGCACCGCCTACCGCTGCCGCTTCGGGAGCGCCGCCGGACTGACGGTGAACGCGACCCTACACGAGTACTCAGGCGACATCTTATGCGTCGCACCGCCGCGTCTGCCGGTTGGTCGTGCACCATTGGAGATCTCGTTAAACGCTCAGGACTTTACCGTTGATGGTGCGCCGTTCGCCACCTATCCAACGCCGTGGTTCACGGCGATCGTGCCGCGATCGGGCCCGATTCTTGGCGGCACGCACATACGAACCATGCACGGCTCCGGCCCCGGCTGCGATCACCGGTGTGCGTTTGGCAACACATCCGAGTTGCAGGTCTATGGTGGCGGCGACGTGTATGGCGCAGGCAGGGCGACGCTCTGCGTGACGCCGCCGCTCGCCTCAATTCAGCCGCACCATCCTGGCGATAGCACCTCGTGTTTTATCAGGGTCTCGCTGAACGCACAGCAATTTACCACACGCCCTTTGCCATTCGACTGGTTCGTGCCGACCGTATCCTATCTCATCCCGTCCTCCGGGCCGATCGGCAACGCTACGCAGGTCGTCGTGCGCGGCGGTCACTTCTCCCCGCGTGCAGAGGTCTACCTCTGCGCATTTGGTCACAGCGTGGTGAGCGCAACACGGCGAAACGATACGGCGATCGTCTGCACCGCAACCCCAGATCCGCTTCGGAATGCGACGGCCTTGAGCGTAGAGGTCTCGCTGAACGGGCGGGAGTACTCAAAGAATAAGGTCACGTTCACGTACGCGTCGGAGCCCGTGATTGACACGATCTCGCCGAGCCTCGGGCCGGCGACTGGCGGGACGGTCATCGTACTGACCGGTCTCTCGTTCGAGGTTGCAAATGGGCAAATGCGGTGCAGATTTGATGCAGGAGCGCACACGAAATACGTCGACGTCCTCCAATACGGCGCTGCCGATGGTCTGTACCTTGCCGACAACGTGAGCGATCCATCGGGGCCGCTGCCTTCAATTCTACCCCCGAACGTCACCCTTCGCATGCTAAAGAATGGAACGAACGCGTCGAAGGTGGCGCTGCTCACTGCCGCCAACACGAGTGCCCGTGCTCTCAACGTAAGCTTGTTAAGCGTGCAAGGTGTGCTCAACGCGACAGTGCTCAACGCGACCTCGGCTCGGCTCAACATGACTGGCAACGCCAGTGATGTCAACGCCACATTAACGTCGCTGGTAGCTTCGGAAGTACCGCCGCCACCAGGTGCACCGCCGTTGTTGCCCCCGCCGACATCGCCGACTCCGAGAGCTCCGCCGAATCCGCGGCCGCCGATTCCAAACGTGACAACAGTCAACAATCAAAGTTTGGTGCTTGCCTGCATTGCACCTTCACTTTCTGAACTCGGCGCGTACGCGACTCTTAAGACGGCTTTCGATGATGCGGCTGACGGCGCGCCAGATGGAACGCGGCTGCGCGGCGGCGCGCGCGTCGAGAATGGCCACCTCAAGCTCTCTGGTAATCCACGAAACGAGAGCCATTCAGCAGCGTTCGGCGCCCATCTGTTCACCCCATCCGGATCCTTGCTACTCGCTCTAGCTGCCGGCCTGCCCGCGCACCGCACCTTCACTGCCAACTTCACCTTGCTACTCGGCGGCGAGGCAGATAGCGGAGTCTGTCTCAGCTACGGTCCGCTTCCAATCAGCGCCCGGTCCGCAGGCCTCCTCCATGAACGCACAACCGGTCGCCGCTCCTGCCGCAGCTCGAAGGATGCTCCCGGCCTCACCGTCCTCATCCACGTTGCACCGATCGGTTGCCGCGACGAGTCGCTGTCCTCAAGACGGTTGGGCCTGCGATGCAGAGGCACCGGCATGACAGCACGCGTTCACGGTCGGATCGTAGTCGCGGAGTCCGTAGGCCCCGACCTTGCCACACCGACGTGGGCGTCCGCTTCAGTGTCCGTTACGGAGGTGCTCGGTTTGGGGATACGCTTAATTGTCGTATACGCCGGCCGCGAGCTCGTGCGCGACCTGCCTGCGCATGTTTGGAAGCCGCAGCCGCTGTGGACCTTCGCGCTGAGTGCCTGGCCAGCGCACCCTGCAACGTTTGCGCATCTCGCAGGCGCCGCTGCCTCGATGATCGCTTCTGATGAGGCCACGGTCCGCGACGCCATTACATGCATCGATAACTTTGAGCTCCGCTCCTCCGCGGTGGTTCTGCATGCGCCGGCAGGGCTGCGCGTAGTGCTCAACCCTGATACCGCCCTCCAACCTGAGGGCGTCTTCATGTCAAATATCGCCCGATTCGAGTACTATGTGCCGCCGACCATCCACACGCTCGTGCCTTCTACTGGTCCTGCATTTGGCCTGCCGCTCGTTAGCATTGAGGCGCATTGGCTCGCGACGTTTGCCGCGCACCTTTTCGCGATCGAGACGCGCTGCCGTTTTGGCGATGTTGCCGCAGACGCCGCGACCTACATGTATGCTGGCACCGAACCATCAGCAAGCCTCGGTACGGCGAATACGCAAGCGATGCCATTTGCGCGCTTTGCGTGCCGCGCGCCGGTTGAGACAAGCTCACGTATCCGGTACCTCGACGATAACGGCACGCAAACACGACACGATAAGCACGCCGTCTACCGACATGTGGCGATCAGCCTGAACGGCCAGCAATACAGCGGTGGGGTCACGCTCGGCCTCGCGCCGCAGTTTGTGTTTCACTCCCGCGTCGTCATCAATAGTGTGGCGCCGGCGTTCGGGCCAGATTTCGGCGGCACGTTGGTTCGGATCCGCGGCGACCAGATCCGTTTTGGTATGCGGAATGAATACCGCTGCCGCTTCCATGGCACAAGCGTGCCCGCGAGCTATGATACATCTCGCCATGTTGTCCAATGTAGGACGCCACCACAGCCTGGGATCTCCTTCAACACGAGCAGACTCGACAACGTGCGGGTGGTGGAGGCCATTGCGCTCTTCAACGAGGGTCGCGGTGTCTACGAATACATTCACGAGTACGCAAACGAGACCATCGGTAACGAAAGTGTCACGCTCACCGTTCGGCGGCGCGTCGTCACCAAGCGCACCGAATGGAGTCACTGCGAGCTCGTCAACACGACGGACCCGCTGAGTCGTATCGACCGCTGGATGCGGCGCCACATCCGTTCGCTCAACAGCAGCCATGAGATCCGATGCATGCTTCCCTCCGACGGTGCCTTCGCCGCATACGTCGCCGTGCATGTCTCGCTCAACGACCAGGTCTACACACTCATGAGCAACGCGGTTAGCCGCTTCGCGTATACGGCCACCGCTCATGCGGAGTACCTCGAACCGCCTACAGGACCCGCTCTCGGTGGCCTGCTGGTCGCTGTCCGTGGCACCAACTTTAGTCATGGCGTGCCGTACGCGTGCCGCTTTGGCGTTGCCCTCGTGACAGCGTCCCGCGTGCATTCCAGTGAGATTGTCTGCCAGTCACCGGCGGCGCATCGCACGGGCGCAGCCGAGTCTTTGTCACTGGATATCGACGATCCGTGGCTGCTGACGCATGGTGCTTCGCTCTCGGTGGCGACCTATGAACTGATGCCGCTTACATTGGCCGTCGAGATCGCCGAGTACATCCCGCCCGCGATCATGGTCCTTTCGACCTTCCGCATTGTTGAGGAACCACGCCCCCTCACAACCGCCGGCGTCCCGTTTGAAGGAGTGTTGCGCATCGAGCTCCTTGATCAGCGCGGCGCTCTGATACCGACGGGTGAACATCTAGTCTCTGTCGCGCTGAAGCTCGGAGAAAATGCGACGATGCGTTCGGATACCGATCTCCTCGTATCACCGCAGCCGTCGCGAGCGTGGTGCGGTGCGTCGGGTGAATGGTGTCCAAACACTGTTGCCGCGTCGTCTGAAGGCGTTGTGAGCTTCTATGAGATGCGGCTCGACACGATTGGCGACGGCGTCTACTTTGAGGTGTCCGTCGTCGATCTGCCGGGCATTGCGGTGCTCACGAATCGCACGTACACGGTAACCCTCGGACCGCCGGCGCGGCTGAATTTCATCCGGACGCCCGATGACGGCAACCTTCTAGATGTCCACTTCGAAACTCAGCCTTGGGTCGAAGTGACCGACCTCGGCGGCAACCGCGTCGGCGAGGGTATGCACACAATCAGCCTCTCGCTCGCGCAAGGCGCCGGCCGATTGCGCGGTCCGAAGGTGCGATACACGCGCAACGGCGTCGCGATATTCAACCGCCTGCGGATCGGCACGCCAGGATACGATAAGGTCTTAATGGCGTCTGCACCTGGTCTCGCCAGCGGTATGAGCGCGCCATTTGGCGTCGTTCCTCATGGGATTCCGTACGCGATGAAATTCATCAGCTCGCCGACGATCCCGGTCATGTCGGGCGCATACTTTCCGAACGAGCACGCCGTCATCGTAGAGCTGCTCGACGTCTACGGCGCGCGCATCGCCGTCCCTCCGATGGTTGCGCTTGCGCCGTACTTTGGGTCCGGCTCCCGACTGAGCCTGGGCGACGTGTGCGACGCTCCCTGCCGCGCAAATGTTTATACGGTCGTGCTGCGCGTAGAGTCGCTCGACAATGATGGTAACCCGCACCTACGCGGCGACTCGTCAACAGAGTTCACAATGGCTGGTAACGCGGTCGCCGCCGTCGATGGCCTTGTGGATTTCAGCGGGCTCAAGCTAACGCTCGGCGTGCGGGGCATGGCATCACGCGTTCGGCTGCACGCGGAGCTCATCGCAGAGCGCGAGATCAGCCGCCACGATGAGAATGGCACTCTCATCACTCACGTCGAGAGTTATCAGGCGCTTATACGCGATATGACGACGCCTTTTGCGGTGATGCGTCCGACGGACCCTGTGTCGATGCGGCTTTGCGATTCTCCAAGGAGCATCGAGGATCACAACGCGGGCATCTGCGTGCCATACGCCCCCGGGCCAGTAGTTCAGGCGTGCAGCTCGATCGAATTCCCGTGCTCTGGCTTCGCCGGACCTGTCGTCGTCTTCTACAACATCAATGGCACCGAGGTCGTGATTCAACCGTACAACGCGCGCGGAGAGGCGGATCCGACTGGTGATCTGCCGATGGCGCCCGCTCTTGTACGCATCACCATATGTACTGAGAGCGGCGATGAGCTTAATGAGCCGCGTCTGACGGGGATGCTTACCCACAATTCGCGGCTGCAGCGCTCGCCGCGCCCCGCGTTCCTCGCGCGTCAGGTGGTCGACATGGGGCGCTTAGGCGTGCCGCTCTTTGAAATCCAAGCAGGCGGCACATACCGCGTCGCAGTCACGTCTTTGGGGCTGCAGACTGCCCTGACTCTCGGCACTCTCACAGTCGTCGGCACACAGATTGCGAGCATGGCAATCGATGCGCTGCCAACGGTCCCACAGGCTTACGGCGAGCGTATCGAAGGGCCAGCGAGCCCGACCTCCAGCGGGAGGCTTCTGTCCGTCGCGCTGTACGACACCTTCGGCAACGCGAACTCGTCGACTGGCGTCGAGATCAAGCTGGAGGTCTCCGGCCAGGCCAGGTTCCTCCACCTCGGGTGGCTGACGACCGAGCTGAGCAGCACGACGGTCGATGGCGTCGCCGACTTCTCGGAGGTGACTATCGCTCCCCCGCCTTCGTTTGTTGACGTCGAGACCGTCGTCCAGTCGATCCATGTGGACGGGATCGGCCCCGATCAGGCCGGCTGGGGAATCGACCCGAGCCGCGTCGTCTTTGACTACGAATACGCTGTTGTCGAGCTCAAGGGCATTGGGGATCCCGGCGAACTCGTGCTGATGCAAACCGACGAGTTCGACAGGACACTCTGTGGTCAGGCGAACGACGCGGTCTACCAAGCAGGTGATTATGCGCACCCTGCTGGGTCCAACCAGCCGCTTCAGCGAATGAAGTACCTGTTTCACCTCAAGATCACATTGCCGGATGACGACTGGGCGGCGCCAGGGCTGCTCGGTCCCGTCGCGAACTTCACCATACTTCCGCCAATCATGATATCGAACGCGCAGGTGCGCCAGCGCGACCGAGAGAACTGGCCGCTTCCTTCGCCGCTCGAGATCGGTGCGTACGGCCTGTGTTACAAGAGGGAAGGATCCCCCGCATGGAAAGCGCAGCTCGGCAACCGCGCGCGATTCGTCGTCGGCCCAGTCGAGATGCGCCGCGTCGTCTCCGTCTCACCGGAGGTAATCTTCCCGTTCATCGACACGGAAATCCGATTGACATTTGGACCAGATCCCACTCATGTAGACAATGCAGCGCTCCCGATGGGCATGAGCATCCACGTAACGCCTGGGGTTGCCTCAGCAACAGCTTCCGCGTCGAACAGACAGGCAAAGAGCAGCGGTGCCATTGCGAGCGAGGTTTTACGCGCTGGACGCTTGGCCGTCCTCGGGGCACCGGGTGATCTCGTTGCGATCCGCGACGAGGTGACGATTGTCGAGATCAACTGCTCGTTCGTCCGCCCGGACGAGGTGCAGCGTGTCACCGCCAACAATTCGATACACTCAGGACCGCTCACGCTTGGCACCAACAAGTACCATCTGTGCATGGCGAAGGCGGATGTCCTCGATTGGGTGCCGCCCGGCGGCCCGGGCGCGCCGTGGCCGTGGAATTTCTCCCAGCAGCTAATCGTGCGGTTGAGTGTCATCAACGTTCTCAACGCCGGCGGTGGCCATCAGGTCGGCGTCTTCACTGCCCAGGATCTCGCCTTACGTGCGACAATCCGTCACGTTCAGGGAATACCGCCGGCGACGCGCTCGGGAGCGATCACGATGATGCCCCCTCGTCTGCCTGTTATGCTCGAGCTCATCGGCCCGCGAGCTGGCAGCATCGAGGTACGCGGCGTGTCGTTTGTGCAACAGCCCGTTGTGAGAGTGATAGGCGTCGACGGTCGGTTGTACCCTGACGTCACCGGCTCGATCGTGATAGGCGCGTTCGGCGCATGTGCCCCAACGCTCGAAGGGCAGGACACGGCAGAGCTCGTAGGCGGCATCGCGACCTTCACCGAAGCGAGGCTCGACACTGTTGCTTGCCTCGGCGAGGACGTCGGCATACGTGCGGCCGTCGCAGAGGATCTTGGCGGCACTGTGGTGTCGCTCGGCCTTGCGACCGTTTCTACCGATCTGTTCCGCATCAAGCACGGCGCGCCGCATCGCGTCGTCTTTGCGACCGAGTTTAACGTCATCGACGATGTGGTCGCGATCTCTCGATCAGACGGCTCGCAGTGCATGCAGACGTTTGCACTAGGCGAAGCAGCCATCTCTGCGGTCGTTCGTGACGCACAGGGCTCCCCCGTGCCCGATTATAACCTGCCCATCGACCTGCGGCTGTGCGATGCGCCGCTAACGCCCGACGGCCTGCCGCGCTGTCCGGCCGCTCATGCCGCGCTGTTGGGCAGCGTTCAAGTGATGGCCGTCGCTGGGCACGCGTTGTTCAACAACTTCACCGTGACGAATATATCGTCCGGCTTCACCCTTGCGCTATACACGCCGTTACTCCTCGTCGACTACTCTCAGCCTTTTGCTGCGTGCGACGCAGGCGTGCCGCAGGAGCTGCATTTCGTGCGAGCACCTCCCCATAACGCGATCGCAGCGCTGCCCTTCTCCTCGCAGCCCATCCTCCTCGTGCGCGACGGGTTTGGGCGGCCGGTACGGCGAAAGGGCCTGCAGATGCCCGTGAGCATACGCGCTGTTCGACCCTCAGTCGGACCCGACAGTGCAATTACCAAGTACGTGGATTCATACGACGACTGGTCGGCCAAAGCGCAGCTGAGTGGCCAGACACGCGTATTGACGACGTACAGTGACCCTTTAAACCTCGACGAGTGGAACACAACGATCAACCATGGCCAGCACGCAGTGTACTTCGGACTCGCCCTCGGTACAGCTGGCCTGTGGAGACTGCACGTGTCGAGCCCGGCGCTCTCACAGCCGGCTCTAAGCGATATCATCGAGGTCGCACCGGGTTTAGCAGTTAGCCTTCGGTTTGACGTGCCACAGACGCCGCTGCGCACGTACATCGACACGCCGCTTTCGCCGGAGCCGACGCTCCGACTCTTAGACGCGTCAGGAAATAACATCACGCATACCAACGCGAGCGCTCGGGTTTCCCTCTCGCTCGTGCGAGAGGTGGGGCTCAACGACGGCAGGATCGAGGGCAACGCGTCCACTCTCGCAGAGTATGGCGCGGCGACATTTGCGAATGTGCGATTTAATGAGGCGGGGACACTCAAACGGCTCACGGCATCTGGCTTTCTGATCAGTCCCGAGGGTGACGAGCTACCAGCCAACGTACTTGCGAACGACACTTCGAGCCTCATACGGATTTTTCCGGGGCCAGCATGGAAGTTGGAGATCAAGCAGCAGCCAGCAACTGTGTATGCTGTCTCGCCCGAACCACCGCCCACCGCCTCCCTGAACGCTGGTACCGCCGCCGCGGCAGCCGAGGAAGGATTTGACGGTGTTGAGATCGGCTCGTTGCGCGATCGGATCGTCGTTCGCGTGGCGTTGCTCGACTTCTTCGGCAACGAGGTGTGCTCGAGTCTGATGGCAGACGACGAATGCCGTTTTCGTGGCCGCGCGGGGGCTCAGGTGGCTGCACTGGCAGACGAGCCTCTAGCGATCGCCCTCACTTTGCTCCACGCGGATACTGTCAACTACACAACCAGCCCGCTCGCGTCTGCCACGCGCACCGTCGCGAATCGAGTCGTCTTTAACGATGGCTTTCTCGGCGCCAAATTCGACAAACTGAGAATTTACCGACCGGCGGCCGACTTTGCGTTCAATGTCTCGCTGAGCTATCTGCCGGTCGATGTGACGGAGGACGGCGTTCCGATTCGGTCGTCGCAGATGCACTACCCGCTGCAGTCGTCGCGATTCGATGCGCTCGAACGGGGCACGCCAGTGGGCATGAGCGTCGATCCGCCGAATCTTCCGATGTACATCAGCGACGAGAGGTGGACAAACCCGCCGGTCGTGCTTATACTCGACGTCAATGGCGAGCTGTGCGACAGATTCATGGGCCAGCTGCGTATGACTATCAGCGGTGGTGACGCCAGCTTCTTCCTGCCCGGTTGGGACGTTGATGGCGCTCTGGTTGATGTTATCAACGGCACGGCACGCTTTGCAGAGGTGCGTGTGACGCGGAAGGACGGCACGCCCATCCGCCGGGGCGTACGCTTTGTCGCCGAGGAGCTCATCGGCCACACCCGCCTAGTGAGCAGCATCACCGGTGCGGCTTTCGACGTCTTCGACACGGGGATCAATCAAAGGCTCGCTTTCCAGCTGTACACGCATCCGCTTACCTTCCTCCCGCGCGCACTAAGGCCGCTCACACTCGCCTTTGCGTCACTGCGCAAGCAGCCCTTGATCCGCGTCCTCGACGCCAACGGCAGCCTCGTTACCGGCGAGATGCAGCCCGCGCCCGTGCAGATCGCCATTGAGCTCGCCGAGACGACTCTCTCGCCGCCGCCGCTTTATGGCAGCGCACTCACCGACTCCCACCATGGAATCGCCCGATTCGACGACCTTTCCATCGGTGGCGCCGTCCGCGGTGCACGCCTACGAGCGACCGCCCCCGGCCTCATCGATGCGGTGAGCGACCCCTTTGACGTCGTCGTACCTGACGAACCGGCGAGGCTCACGGTGTTGGGCGCTCCGGTGGATGACGTCGTCGTCCTGAGCGGCGTGCCGCTCACTCGCCACAATCTCTCAGCCGAGATTGTCGACGCTTTCGGTCAGCGCGTGAATCATTCACCGACGACCCTGGTTCACATGTGCCTGCGCGCTCTCGGCCACGTCGGTGCGTGCACTGTTGGCGCGCCAAACCTGCTCGCGTCGGCGACTGCGTTTGCAAGCTTTCCTGGCGGCCGTGCGAACTTCGGTCGTATCACGATCTACCGTGAGGTGTGCACCCTCATCGGCGCAGCGGATTGTCGCGGGCTCTTCTTCGAGGCATCCGCGGTGGGCCTCGAGCCGGGGCGCACGCAGCCTATGACGGAGGCCCTCCCTCCGGGTCTTGCCGCGCAACTCGCTTTCTTGCCGCCGTTGCGCCGGCCGGCGGCGGGAGAGGAGGTCTGCCGCACGGCTCGGGCCCACCGGCTGGCCGTTACGCTGCCAGAAGGCGAAGTCCTCTTAGGTGATGGGCCGGCGGTGTCCATACGCGATGCGCGCGACCAGCTCGTTCCGACGCATGACAGTCATGTGACGCTCACTCTCAAAATGCTCGAGCTCGAATGGCCAGCGAATGAGACGGGCGCCAACGGCAGCGCGTTATTGCCGCCGCTGACACCGCCAAGCGTGCCACCGCCATTCATGCCGCCACGCGCGCCGCCGCCAAATACGACAAATGCCACCGATGCCGGCGCGGCGGGCAACATGACGAATGTGACTAGCATCGTCCTAGAGGAGCGCCTCTATTATGGTTGGCCGAGTGATCCGGGTCCGCTCGTTGCCCTTCTCGGCAACACGACGGCCGAATTGAGCCAAGGTGTAGCAACATTTAGCGGACTATCCATCGCCTTTCGGCGTGAGCACCTGGGAGTCCCTGGACCACGGCGCGGCGTCTTCGTCCTTGTCGCTCGCTCGAATGGTGTGCACTGGGGCACATCGGCGAACATCTCCGTACTCAAGCAGGACGCACCATACGCTCTCAAATTCGCCGCGCCGCCCTCCGAGTACGTCCGCCTCGGTCACGCGATCCGGCGGCCACCCACTCTGCAGGTGGTCGGCCTTGGTGGCGAACACGTCCCTGCGGGTGTAGAGGTGTGGCTCGTGGCCGTCGCCCCGCTCGGCAGCGGCCATTCTGCCCCCGTCTCCACCAGCAAGGGCGCACTCGCCTACAGCGCATCGCGTGCCCAAAGCCTGCCAACGCCATCAGAGCTGAATATGCTTCCCGCCTCTACCCTCGGTGGGTATGTCGGCGCCAGAACCGACGAGAGCGGCAACCTGACCCTACACGGTCTAAATTTTAGCGTGGGCGGCAACTTCGAGTTGTATGCATACACTGAGGATCTGATGCCTGCGCTAAGTCGGTCAATCGCCGTGATTCGGCCACCTGCAATACTGCCGTGCCCGGAAGAGACGTGCCAGTGGGCATCGACGGCGAGCGCAGGGGTCGGCTCCCGCCTGCCGGACGTATCGGATATCACGCTGCTCGCTTCGTTGACCGCGGACGGTGAGGTGGGGATGCCAGACTGGCCGGATTCGTTGAACCATGTGAGCATTGGCCAGCCGCACACTGCAGTCGGCCCCGCGGATATGGAGGGATGTGGGCTGAGCAACCGTGGGCTCGTTTGGGAACCGTACGGCGGCCGCGATGGTCGGTGGCTGCTCCTCGGCTTCCGCACGCCCGTGTTTGCGACGAGGGTTGCGGTCTACGAGAGCCACGCGTATGGATCGGTTCAGCAGCTTCTGCTACTCGATGAGGACAACGGGTACCATGCAATCCTCGACCAGGAGCAGGGCGATCGCGACCTGGCAGATTGCCTGCGCTCTCCGCTTCTCGTCTCCTTTCCGCCGACGCAGCGTCGGATTGTCGCCCTCTGGCTGCTCGTCGGCGTCGGCGCTGTCGAAAGCACGCACGACTCGAGGTCGCGCCGTAGTAACCACCCCTCAGCCGCGCATATCGACGAGGCGCGACTCGCGCAGATCGATGCAGCGCAGCTATTCTCGACTCCGCCTCCAACGGGCTCGGGCGGGCCGCTGCTGCGCGCCTTCATCTATGCTCGCGGGTCCGCGAGATTCGAACGCGGTGCCGTCCGCCTCACGAGTGATCGCGCTGGCCAGAGCGGTGGGTTGATACTGCACATGCCGTCGGCATTTGCGCTGCGCGCGCGCAACGATGGCAACGGCCTTGCCACCAACCGAACGAATTACACGCGTGTAGGGTTCGATCTACATATTCGGGCAGGGGAGGGCGCACGGAGGGTATCATCTTTGGCGGCGGAGGACTTGGGAAATCGTCGCGGGACCCATACGACGACCAACGCTTTCGGTGCCACATTCGCTGACCCAAGAGACGACGGTGGGCGCTTGGTGCCTGGCGGCTTCAGCTTTTGCTACGGTGAACTGCCAAACGCGGGCTCGGTCGGTGAGCCCGGTGTCGGCGTCGGCCTTTGCCTCTCCTTTCGCTGCTCAGCCGATATGAGGACAGCCCACGTCGAGGCGCGATACCAGAATACCGCCGTACTCCACGCCCGCCAAGAATCCACGTCGCCGAACAGCGCTGCCTCTCCCGTATGTGACGGCGCAACGGCTGTCGGCGGGGGCACGACGCATGGAGGCCGCTCGTTCGAGCCGCCGCAGTGTGAGCACGCGCCGACATCGCCGCCTACACCGCTCACCGCGTCCGTGCCGATGGTCCGTGGGCAATGGCACTCAGCAGAGGTTGAGATCAGCTCGAGCGGTTTAAGCGTGTGGTTTGACGGCAGCTACCTATTTGAGCGTACACCGCTGCCGAAGTGGAACCCGCGTGAAGAGTGGGGCTTCAGCTTCGGAGCAAGGGCGGGCTATGCGATGACGGCAGACGGCGGCGGTTTCGTGGTGGGCCCAATGACGCACAACAGCATCGCCAACGTCAACGTCGAGCGCGGCGCGGCTGTGGAATCCTCCACAGTTGCGGTGCACGTCTCAGCCAACGGCCAACAGTTTGTGCGAGCGGGAGTCTACGGCTATCATGCACACCCTCACGTGCTGCACCTCACACCGACCGTTGGGTTCGCTGCCGGCGGAACCGACCTCACCCTGCGCGGCATTGCCCTCGGTGGCGCGGATTCGTACACATGCCGCTTCATGATGGGCCTTGACCCTTCCATACAGACGCGCGGCCACTTTGATCCAGCCGTTGAAGGTGTGCGCTGCCCCGCGCCCACTCGTAGCGAATACGATCAACTGACCTTGCCGTGGGACCCTGAGCACAAGGCGTTATACGTGCCGAACAGCGCGCATTCTCCGACGCTTAATCTCACACTACGCATGTGGCGAAAAGGCCTCGAGTACCTGCCGCGGTCACGCTCGACGTTCACGCTCATACCGGCACCCGACATACGCGGTGCCAAGCCCGCCTCTGGCCCTGTCTTCGGTGGCTCCACTGTGCATGTGCGGGGCCGCGATTTGGGCGGCGGTTGGCGGTACAGCTGCCATTTTGCTGACACTTCGACCGCCGAGGAGGCCGCCGGCGTTGGTGACGATGCTGCGCCGCTGCCGCAACCTGCTGGGCCGCCAGGGAGGATCGTGCGTCTCGAGCGCAATACGCCCGCGAGCCATGCATCTCGAATCGCTGGCGGCTCGGTGGTATGCATTTCACCACAGAGTCCAGTGCTCATTCGCAGCCACCTGCACTCCGGATACGATACCTACCGACGGAGCAAAGCCTGGTTGAGCGTGTCGCTCAACGCGGCCGATTATGACAAGGGCGTTGCGACGCCCTTCGAGTTTTATGACCCGCCTTCGAATCTGTCGCTCTCTGTGATGAATGGCCCGGTGCTCGGCGGCATGGCCCTCGTCGTCAGCGGCGGCAACCTTACTGGAGGCACTGACCGGCGCTGCCGTTTCGTGCCGATCGTCTTCGGCGTCCCTTCGCTCGAGTCGCGCCGCACTGCATGGGGCATGCGGCGGGAAGTCGCCGCTAGCGTCTTCGGCGGACCGAAGCAGCAGCTCAAATGCGTCACGCCGCGGCTTCCTGAGCGTGTCGCACAGGTGACAGTGGAGGTTGCGCTTAACGGCCAGCAATACACAATGGAGGGGCTGCGGTTTGTGTTATTGCCACGGGTCGGCGACTCGAGCCTGTCGGTGCCGCCGGAAGGGGGCTGGGGCTTCTCGTTTGGCGCGCTCGCATTCGTGCCAGTGACGGACGAGCCAGATGAAGGGAGGGTGGTCAAAGTCCCGCGAGGAGGAGATGAGCGTGCCCTTGCGGTGGGCGCGAGAGACGGTGCAGCCGCTGCCAGCGGCGCCGGAACGACGAGAGATATTGGAGGAGAAGGATGAGGAGGAGCAAAAGGAGGAGGAAGACATTAGGACGAGCTGTCAACAGCCGTCGATTAGGCCGACGCGCTCGAGACGCCAGTGGAGCGCTCACGCAAAATTTCAAGGGCCTACCCGACGCACGCAGCGGCGCTCACCGCGCCGCGCCATGGGCGGGTCTCCTAACGTGCCGCGAGCCTCGCCCATGGTCAACAGCTCCCGGGGCCACGCCGTAGTGCAATGCCGTGTGGTGCCAGGCCGTCTGGGCGGCTCGGCTGGCGGGTGGGCGACGTCGGGTGCGGAGGTCGTGGCCGACTTTTAGAAGGACTCCAGTAAGACTACGTGACAAATACGCCCCCAACCGTGACGTCACCCGGGGAGGCTAAAAGTAAATGTGAAGCCGTCGCTGTGATAGCTGTCGGCCGAGCGCCCACGCGCGAGATGACGTCGCTCGCCCCTATAGTGCCACGCAGCTCGACCCGGACGAATAGTCGGAACCGACTTTTTCATCCGCCGCTGCTCGAGAGGTGCGCGCCTATTCGTGCACAAGCGTGTTTGTTTGCGCCGGATGAGTCGAATTCTGAATAAGCGTCTGAAAGTCGTGTGAAATTCGGTAAAATGAGATCTGTGACATTTCGCCCGCGAGGCCAGAAAAAAGTTGGCCTTTTCAGCAGCACTCTCAAACGCGATTTTCCTTAAAAGCAGGCGTCTGCCTCTGCGTCTGCGAGATCGGCTCTCCGAAATAGACGATTGCTGCGAAGGCAACCTTTCTGCGCGGGCTGCTGTCACCTACGCCGAGAGATGGCACGGCTTCCACCTCTTCACTGTAGCATTGTACGAAAAGTGGACTCTCGAAGCGTAACACGGCTCTAATGGCCAGTCGTGGAGACCACTAAACGCGTCCGATCGTGCGTATGGGTGGACGCTGCGACGCCCTCTCCCTACTTCCGGTTCACCGCCCCCCTCAATCTGTGACAGTGGCTTGGCTTTTTAGTACACTCGGAGTTTTTAGTAACGATTCCGAGGTAGGACTTTCTCCAAATTTGGTAATGAAAAAGCTCGTTGCAAGCACTCACTTGAGAGTGCACACCTTTGTCTACCTGCCTGTGCCAGTGCAGCCTACTGACACCTGGCCTACTTAGAGCTCAACGTGCGGGCGCACCGTAATGTAGCGATTGTCGTGCGGCCCTAAGACCTTTGAAGCCAGCGCCGCGTCCTCTGGGGGGGCGACCTCGACGAGAATTTTATCGGCAGAGAGCAGTCGCTGGATGATCTGGCGCACAAGCCGGCGCTCGGCACCGAGTTCATCGAGGTCGGCGATATCCTCCTGTTGGTTGAGGTACCACTCGACCACGTCCTGCTGGCGCAACCCCGCACCTAGGACGGTCTCGCTGCCCCGTATGTACACGCACAGCGAACGCTCCACCTTCTTGTACTTAGTGTATGAGCACGTTCTCGCTCTCCGAGTGCCGTCGCTTGACTCACCGACAGCGACACGGCTGCCAACGTCGGATGACGCGTTGCTCCGCATGGCGGTAGCGGCCACCACCTCATCAGCACGCGTTGCCAGCTCCTCATCCAGAGCATCGTCGTTGAATATATCAACATTTACCTCATCGTGGTCGACCTGCCGGCGCATGGGACGAGAAAGGGACTGAATGTAGCAGATCGCTTTGCGGGGCGCTGTTGTCTATAACCTTCGCGATCGACTCTCTCAGCAGTCGACGTGCCTCCTGCACGTGACGCACGTGGATGGTACCCTCGAGGTCGACGCGCGCGCGCGCCTCACCGAGCCGGCTGCCACACGTCACGCGTGGAGAGATCGCCGGCATGTGAGGAAGAATGCTGGCGGGAGGTGTGAGACGGCATGAGCTTACATCAGCGCCTCAAGCTGGCGTACAGTAACGCGGTACGAGCCTGTGTGCGAGTCGCTCTCTGACACCTGCCGCAGCTCGCGGTAGTACTCCACTAGCTTCCGTGCCGCCTCGGGCGACATCTTGGGCTTGAGCGCGCGTGCATATTTGATGTAGCGTTGCAACTGAATCACGGAGAACTCCGGCTCGTCGGCCGACAGCGTGAGCGAGCCATGCTGGTGGATGGCAACAATGTGCTGCGCGATCGCATAGTCCCTCCTTTCGTCCAGCTGTGCGAAATCCCACACACAGCACAGCAAATGTGGTTTGGGACAAATATCGTCACGCGTTCGACTTTATCGGTGCGCCGAACGTCATCAAGGAGAATGAAGAAAAGATCAAAGCGGGACATGATTGCTGAGGTCAGGTTGAGGTTGGCGCGGAGCGACTGTGAGGTAGCGGGACGGGCGAATCGCGCGCCGCTCACTAGGGCATGGTGATGCATCGTGGCAGACAGCGTGTTCACCTTTGTGCGATCGTAGCGGCCACCCTCGGGGTTTGCTGCGGCCAGGATGGAGGCACGCGCATTGAGCGTCGCTTGAATACCAGCCTTGGCAATCGAGATCGTCTGCTGCTCCATGGCCTCGTGGATGGCCACCTGGTCGCTGGGGTTCTCACGGTTTGCGCGAACATGGAGCAATGATCAACAATCGGGGAGATGGGAGGTGACGCGCGAGGCAACAACAGCACTGGGTGCCGTCTCTGCGTTTGCGCACCGCTGCTCCATCTTGTCGAACTCGTCGATGCAGCAGATGCCGTTGTCGGAGAGCATCAACGCACCTGCCTCGATGCAGAACTCACCGCTCTCTTCATCGCGCATTACAGTGGCAGTCAGTCCCGCCGCACTCGACGCCTTGCCTGACGAGTAGACCGCCCGCGGCAGCATCGAACAAACGAACTTGAGGAACTGCGACTTTGCAGTCGACGGGTCGCCGACGAGGCTAACAAAGGGAGCGATGGTTTACAAACGAAGGAACTGGGACGGCTGCTAATGACAGCACACCAGCAATTGATGTCGCCGCGCAGCTTGGTACCATCTCGTGGCGACGCCTTGTGCAAGCCGCCGAAGAGCATCAGCAGGATTCCGCGCTTCACCTCGTCATGACCATAAACCGTCGGTGCAATTGAGATGGCCAGCTTATCTACAAGGCACACAGCCATCAGCCAACAGGCGCGAGTAGAGGAGACGAAGAAAGTGGCAAACACGCTACGGTAGATGTTTGGTGTCTCGCGCATGCGAAGGATCAGCTCGCGGTCGTGCGTGGTGAACGCAGCCTGCGCCTCGTCGGGGTCGTCACGGATGCTCACAACGCCGAGTCGGGCCTCCGCCGGCTGCACCGACGAAGCAAGGAAGGCGAGCTTGTAGGTGAGCTCGCGCACCTGCCAAATGCAGCCCGTGATCAGTGGAGAATCATTCACCAGGTCTGCTCCAGTTCGAAGTGTGCATACTCCGAGCGCCTTGAGCCCAGCGACGCCCTCTGTCGGATTGCGGGTGTCAACCTTGTTCACGACCTCGACCTTCTCGCCCGGCGCCGCGAGTTGCGCGACATCGGGAATCACAACGAGCGATCCGGCGAAGATGCATTTGTCACCCGCCTGCGACAGTCGGTCCAAGCAAACACACAGGCCAGCTGACGTCGTCTGCGTCGCCATGCGCAGCACACAGGCGCCTAGAACAGACCTTGGCTCGCTCGACCATATCCCCACGCAGGACGACATCCAGCGTGCGTGGCATGCACCCAGGCGGCATCTCCAGCGCGTTCTCCTGAACGCGCACGCGTTGCCAGTCGATGAATCTATGAACAGCAGTCGACACGAATAGCACAGCGAAGGTGAGGCAGTTTGTTTTGGATCCGGTTCTTCTGCACGCTGCGCCACGTGCTGCGGTGCCGGATCGCTCACTTTGAGGTCTCATGACGGAGCGTCCACTCGGAACGGTTGACGCAGGCTGGATTCCTGCACTTCACAGGTTGCGTGTACTTAAACTGCTGCGCAACCCTGCAGTCCGAGCGCAGCGCGAAGCAAGTGAGGCGATTCGAATGGGCGCTTGTAGGGGAGGCAATGCAGGATGCCCTCGCGCACGGATCGGAGATGGCCTGGCAGAGCTTGCACATGAAGACGCCGCGTAGCAGTTCGGGGCGCACGTCGGTTGTGCGAGTTACAGTTCCGGTGAAGCTAACGAGCGTCGCGATCTTGTCAGTCCTTAGCTCCCGAATGCAGCAGAGATGTGGCAGATTGAAAACAGCAACATGAAAGTCCTTGTCCTGCGCAAATGCCTCGTGTAACTGCGCCATAATCTTGCCGACCGAGAGGCGCATATGCGGTTCAAGGAGGTGGAACTGCTCCTTCACCGCGTCGGCCAGCTCCGAGTCGTAGGAGGTGAGGTGTTGGAAGTCGACAAACAGGGTGGTTCGCTCAGTCTCCCGCATCATGTTGCACTGTTCAATGTATGGCAACGGAGGCTCGTCCATATTGGAGGCCAATGTGGCTTCTGGTTCCGCCGAGAACGAGAGCAAGAAGCTCTCAAAGTAGTCGCGAGCTGTCGCGACGAAGCTGGCATCGTCGCGAGTGGCCATGCGTAAAAAAGGCGGCAAGCGATTACGGCCTGGAGAGTACAAGACAACTGCTTGGGGGGTAGGCTTACCTGTAACGGTGAGGTGGTGCTTGAATGCGCCAAACTCAAACGAGACTTCAGGTTTGGAAACTGTCACCTAAGTGACACTCCCTCCCCCGTCATCCCGCCCGTGTAAAACACGCCGTTAAACCGACCACAGCTGTGAAAGACCACAAAGCCTGTGGATTTCATTCTTGGCATCTGGAAAGTCCCGACTTGTGCCGCGAATGTAGAATCCCATCCATCACCAGTTCGGAGCAGCAGGTGTTGCTCGCAGGCCTTTGGACCTTTCAGGTTCATGCATAGGGCCCCTGCTCTGGGCTTGGTCGGAGGAGTGGTAAAACGCTAAAAGAGTTCAGGGTTGTTTTTTGCCACTCTCTTATTAGTCTCTTTCTCGAGCTCAAAAGCCAGAAACGCTCATCGGAGCTCAAACAACCTAAAACAAGCGCTTTTGAGCTTTTTCGAGGGCAGGTTCACATTTAAGTTTAAGAGGCGCCCTACCTCGGATCAAGGAGCCTCTTAAACTCAAATTTAAGGCTATCCCCGACAAAGGTCAAAAACGCTTGTTTTACAGGGTTGTTGAGCATCGATGGCCGTTTTTGAGCGTTCGGGCTCGAAAATGAGGCATAATGAGAATGGCAAACAACCCTCACGACAGTAGCCACGCCTTATTGCCGGAGCTTGGTAAGAGGTAACGAGCCCCTACAGATGTATAGGAACGGCGAGGGCGAGAGAGAGGAGGTGAGCAAAGCACGTCAGTACTTGTCGAAACTGTATCTATCCCCCGCCCCCCGAGCCCCCGACTCCCGCGGCTCCATTCACGCTTCGCCCAGTGTCAATAACAGTCTTTTCGCGACCCTTCTCTTCGTCTTCCACCTTCCACCCTTCCTTCGTCCCCTCGTCCCTTTCTCCCTTTCTCCCTTTCTCCCTTCCCTCGTCCCTTGGTCCCATCGTTTCTGCCATCGCTGCTCCCGACCATTCCTTCTTCCCCCTCCGAATATTCCCTTCATTCCGTCGTCCCGTCGTCCCGTCGTCCCGTCCCGTCGTCCCGTCGTCCCGTCGTCCCGTCGTCCCGTCGTCCCGTCGTCCCGTCGTCC
>MDTA01136812.1_pt1 | contig 21526 bp, 19 predicted proteins | sample 811151 | NCBI WGS metagenome assembly MDTA01 (sample SAMN05326648, study PRJNA326480) | marine metagenome | isolation source: seawater | place: Indian Ocean: South | collected 2010 | reverse complement strand
TGAAGTGGTCAAGTGATCTTGGACAGTTTCTTAGGTTCGTATCACGCGACCACTGTCTCCCTTGCCCCGGGTGTTTGATACTGGTTGGTGCTGTGGGGGCGGACGTGGTTGTAGTACTGATTCACGTAGGTCAGGACATCCGCGAAGGCCTGCCCAGGGGAGCGGTAACCTTGCGAGGGAACCCACTCGGATTTCAGGCTCCTGAAGAACCGCTCCATGGGCGCGTTATCCCAGCAGTTGCCGCGTCGGCTCATGCTTTGCTTCATCCGATAACGCCACAGCTGTCGCTGGAAGGCGACACTGGTGTATTGGCAGCCCTGATCGGAGTGGAACATGACCCCTTTGGGACGACCTCGTGCTTCGTAGGCCATCGCTAAAGCCCGCATCGTCAGCTCCGAGTCCGGAGAGTCCGACATCGCCCAGCCCACCGCTCTACGCGCGTACAGGTCCAGCACTACCGCCAGGTAGATCCAGCAGGTCCCCGCCCAGATGTAGGTAACATCTCCACACCACACCGTGTTGGGATGCTTCACGCTGAACGCTCTGTTCAAGTGATTCGGGGCGATCACGGCTTCGCCTCCGGTCTGCTTGTAGCGGTGTCTGGGCTGGCGACTCGCCACCCTGCATTCCTTCATCAACCGGGCCGCTTTATAGCGTCCGACCCTTTCCCCTTCCGCCCTCAAAGTGGCGGATATTGTCCTCGCACCCGCCGCGCCCCGGCTCTCAGCGTGAATCCGCTTCACCCGGCTCCTGAGTCGGACTCGATCAGTGTCAGGCCTCTGACGCCGCTGGCTCTGGTAGTAGTAGCTGCTGCGGCATACACCCAAAACCTCACACAGCTCGGCAACACCATAACGCTCTCTCAACTCGTCAATCAGCTTGGCTGATCCCAGGAGTCCGACATTAAGAGAGCGGTAGCCTTTTTTAATATCTCCTTCTCCCTTTCCACCTTCTGCAATCGAGCCTCCAAATCCTGGATGCGCTGGTGTTCAGGGGTCAAGGGCACCGATCGCTCCGGAGTGTGGCCGCTTCGTTCCGCTCGAAGCTGCCCCACCCAGCGGCGCATCGCCGTCGGGCCCACGCCCACCGCCTGACAGGCTTGGCCGATCGTGTAGTTCTGGTCCAGCACCAGGCTGGCGGCCTCATGTTTAAACTCTGCCGAAAAAGATCGTCTGCTCAAAATATGGACACCTCATCATTGGGTGGCAGTCTACCACCTTCATTGGTGTCCAAGATCATTAGGCCACTTCACTGTGGGGAACACACCTCGCTGGGGTCGCCCTCCTCGATCTCGGCCGGTTCATCCCCACGCCTGTGGGGAACACCTCGTTCAGCAGGCGCGCCGCGTTGGGGCTCGCGGTTCATCCCCACGCCTGTGGGGAACACAGCCGTAACACTATCCGCCTGACCACCGAGGGCGGTTCATCCCCACGCCTGTGGGGAACACCTGGTACCACTCCAGCGTGAGCCGCCGGCGCACGGTTCATCCCCACGCCTGTGGGGAACACTATCACCAGGGCGAAGCCATCGAGCGGAAGCACGGTTCATCCCCACGCCTGTGGGGAACACGACCGGATTCTGTACGGCGCCTCGGTGGGCAACGGTTCATCCCCACGCCTGTGGGGAACACGTAATACGTCAGGTCCGCGCTCACCGGCCCCTCGGTTCATCCCCACGCCTGTGGGGAACACGCGGCGCCCATGCATCCCTGATGGACCGCCAGCGGTTCATCCCCACGCCTGTGGGGAACACTCAAACCCCTCACGCTTGATGAAATGCGGGCCCGGTTCATCCCCACGCCTGTGGGGAACACCCGGGTAGACGGGGAGCCCGGGTACGGCATCACGGTTCATCCCCACGCCTGTGGGGAACACTCTAAATGTATCCTACTGATCTAAAAGGAAAAAATCAGGGGCAGAAAATCCACCGAATAAATCGGTCAAAAAATGCGCATTGTTAAAGAGGGGAAATCAGGAGGACGACGATTCGTCGACGGGTAGAAAGGAGACCAGGCGCAGGCCATCGTGATCGACGGGAACGCGGCGATTCTGGCCGCAGGTCTGGAAGTCAAAGCCGGATTCAGTATTCGTGGCCCAGCAGAACGCCACATTGCCGTCTTCGACCAGTTCCTGGGCTTGTTCCCAAATCATCTCACGAAGGCGTTTGCTGACGTCGCCAACGTACACGCCGGCGCGTATCTCAAGCAGCCAGACGGCAAGGCGTCCGCGCAATCTCGGCGGTACATTCTCGGTCACCACCACCAGCATACTCATCCCTGGCTCCTGTGCCCGCTGTCGGCCGGGGATTGCGGTTCGGGAATGGCGGGTGGCTGGCTGTCTTCCGGTGGGGGCGGTGGCTCAATACCGCCGGCGGCGAGGACGTCCTCAATGGCGGGGATGATGCGCTTGAGCAATTTGCTTTGCCGGAAGACATCGCGACAGGCGACGCGCACGGCCCGGTCCGGGGTAACCGGTTTACTGGCCGCGATGCGAAAGGCCACCGGCACCACGGTATCGAATTTGAACAGGTCGGCGATGTCGTAAACGAATGACAGCGGCTTGCCGGAGTGAACGAACCCCACCGCCGGTGCGTACCCGGCGGCCAGCACCGCCGCTTCGGTGACACCGTACAGACAGGCGGTGGCGGCACTGAGGCACTGATTGACCACATCGGACTTGTCCCATTCCTTAGGGTCGTAACGCCGGCCCTTCCAGACCACGCCGTACTGTTTCGCCATCAGCTCGTAGATTTTGCGTACCCGCGCGCCCTCGATACCTCGCAGCTGGTCCACGCTGCGTCGCTCCGGAGCCGGTTCGCCGAACCGCTGCTCGAACATACGGCGTACAACCTTGAGCCTCAGGTCCGGATCGAGGGCGAGCTTCGCCTGATAGAGCAGCTTGTCGGAGCGGGCGCCACCGGGCTGCCCGCTGGCATAAAGCCGGACGCCAGCCTCGCCAACCCAGATCAGCAAGGTGCCGGTCACCGCGGCCAGCTTGACCGCCGCATGGGAGACACGGGTGCCCGGTTCCAGCATGATGCACGCCACCGAGCCGACGGGAATGTGCATCCGCTCCCCGTTGACCTCGTCGACCACCACGAAGGCGCCGTCTTTCACATCAATGCGCCCGTAGGCGACGAACATCATCGAAACGCGATCCTTGATGGGAATGGGTTTGAGCGGCACGAACGCCATGGTCAGGGACGCCGGATCATCATCATGCCGAAACCAAAGGCCTTGGAACGCCCCAGGCCTTGCGTCAGTGATGCCAAGAAGGCCTCGGGGTCGGTCACTTCCAGCTTGCCGCTATAGTCCACGCCCGAGAATTGAATCGGCTTACCTTTTTTTCGGCGTCCCAGGTTGTGTTGACGATAACCACTGACCTCAGGTGGCCCGCACAATGCAAACCCGTGCTTCTCGCCCTGCCCGGCCAGCCACTGGCACGCGGCCGCGTCCATGGCGTCCTTGCACTCCTGGCTGGCGCGCTGATCCGGCGTAAACGCCGATTTGGCGTGCATCAGTACATCACTGCGGCGGGAGTGTTTTTGCCCATCAACGCGATGTGACACCGTGGGGTTGGCGCGCAATCGAAACGCCAGGGTTTCCCCCGCATCCAGGCGCGGCGCGAAGGACTTGCTCTCCACGTCCAACAGGCCCGGCAGCGCCACCGGCGTTTGCTGGGAAAGCATATAAAACAACGGCAACCCCTTGCAGCGGCCCTCGCCATCGGCGCCGTCTTCCATTTCCTGGCGGAACAAAAAAGGCCTCGGCCCGGTGTAATCCGGAAATAAACGCCATAGCAATTGGTGCGTGCCATAGGGTTCGCCGCCCATGACCGCGAACAGCTCATCGCGGCCGAGACCATTGAGATCGACACGAACGCGAGAGAGATGCATCAGGCCACCTCCCGGGCGTCTTGATAGCGACGGAATGCCTTGCGCGGGCCAAACTGCCAGCGGTCTCGGTTGAGCGGGTCATCCCAAACGTCGTTGCTTTCAACATGACGATCGTCGCCGTCCAGGTCCGTGGCCGCGCCTTCCCAGGCATACAGACAAGCCGTGTCGTCACGCAACCAGGCTTGCTGACCGGCGAGCAACGGCTCGAACTGGTGGTCCAGGGCCGCCTTTAAACTGTCGCGCTCCACCACTTCGGGCGCCAGTGGCGCCGCCAAAGGACAGGCCCGACGCCCCAAATAGAGAGGGAACGCCGGCTTGAGCAACGCCGCGCGAAGCGTCGACAGATCCTGCCGAGCCGCCGGAGTAGCCTGTACCGCCACCGTCCACAGGCCGTCACAGCGATACTGCCGGCTGGAAAGAATGGTATTGATCACCTTGCGGGGCGCATTCAGCTCATCCCGGCGGGTGTGATAGCGGACCTTCGACTGCGAGGCGGGCACCTGGGCGGTGTGATAATCGCTCAGCAAGGTGCCGGCACGGTATTGCTTCACCGCCACCCTAAAGCCACCGAACAAAGCCGCCTGCCCTTCCGCATCGTCACGGCGCACACCAAGCGCCGCGCCCAGCAGGCCAAGCACCGCACCGCGGCCCGGGCAAGTGCCCGACGGGCGCGTTTCGCCCACCGCCGCTTCGCCCCAACTGGCCAGCGGCGCGTACAGGCGGAAGACAAGATACTCGCTCATGGCGCCCCCTAGCGATCCGCCTTCAGAAACTCGATCAGCGAAGCGAGATCCCCGGACGTCATGCCTTCAGGCGCGCCCGGGTAGTCCGGCTCGGCGGACAGCACGAAGCGACGATCGGCACCGGCGCCATAGGCGCCGTCAAAGGCACTCACCTGACGTTCAAGGCGCTGAATGGCATCCAGCGCCTGGTTGTCACCGCCCACTGGCTTCAGGAACGACACCGACAGCGAGCGAGGCTGCTGATCGCCGGCTTCCACCAGCACATAGCTGGCGTGAGCCCGGGAGCCAAAGCTGTTCTGCTTGCCTTTGGGTGAGGTGCGTACGGCGGCTTCCAGCAGCGCGGCAATAGCCCGATCCGCCAGGTTCCGGTCGCCCTTTAGATTCTCCTCAAGAGCATGACGATCGATACAGACATAGGAATAAAACAGGCCGGCGCCAAAACCCGCGTCGCCCACATGGGCGGCACCGCGATGTTCCTCGCCGGTGTTCAGGTCGTCCACGGCGGTGAAATAGTCGTCCTCCACTTCGGCGGCGTGCACGGTAATGGCGTGCGCCACCTGACAGGCCGCATCCACATTGAAAGACGGTGACGCGGCCAGCATGCGGCCAAACAGGGCCACGTCCACGGCGCTGGTATGGTGCCGCAAGGCCGCCAACTCATCTTTTTCCGGCGCCCGATCTTCCTCCGCCAGCGTAGCCACCAAGGCGTTCACCGCGGTCTGTTCCTCGGGGCCGATATGCACCAACTGACTGGTTTCCAGCTTGCCTTTTTCCACATCGCCGAACACCTTGGCGATCTCCAGCGCCCATTGATTCGCTTTCTTCTCATCGACGCCCTTGCCGATCAGATCCGCGGCCGCGTTGAGCCCCACTTTCTTGGTGCGCTTACCGCAATGCTCCCCCAATGCTTCCTCAAACAGCGCGGAGGTTCGCCAGGTACGCTTCAGGCTTTGCGAGGATACCCGCAGCCGCTTCCTGCCCCCCATCATCGCCGTCTTAGGGCGCCCCAGGTCGTCCCGGTTGAGATTGGCCGGCGGGTAGGACGTCAGCAGATGCATTTGAATGAAATGAGTCATGGCACATCCCTATTTATAATGAGTGAAAATTCAGTCGTTGTTCGAGCGGTAGCCGGCTACTTGCCGGAAATAGTCATTGGCCCAGCGGAACGCCACCCCCTGCGTGGGCCGTTCGGGCCGCCACGGGCTCTCGTTTTCCTTCCACCACTGCAGAATATCGTCGGCCAGGGACACCACGCTGACGCCTTCCTTGTTGACCAGCGCCAGGGCACGCCGGAGCCGCATCAGCAGTTCCTCGAAGGAATGGCATTCCATCAGTTGCTGAAAACGTAGTTCGCTCATGCGTGGCTTTTTGGTATCGCCTTTTTGTTTGCCCGCTTCGGCGGCCAGGCTAACGCCGGCCTGCTCGTCGCGCAGCTCTGACAGGACCATGGCGACCCCGGCCCAGACATAGAGCTGATCCTTTCGGGTTTCATCACGATCCAAGGCGTCCCAAAGATGCCGAAAGCCCTCGGTGAGCAGCGCGGCTTCCGGGCGGTCGCAACGGCGCAACTCGGCGCGCACGCCTTTTGACCAGCCTGGCCGGGAACCCTGTTTCTTCAGCATCTCGGGGGCCAGAGTCAGCCGCTGCCACCAGTCGCGCACCGCCCATGCTTCGTGGCCGGAGAGAACGTGACAGCGCTCTATCCGCGCGTCTTTCTTCCGTGGGTTTTCAAGCTCCATCTCGGTCATACCGCCTCCTCCCGCTTGTTGGTATCGCGTTCGCTGCGCGTCAGAGGAACATCGTATTCGCTGGCGAACTTCGTAATCGGTTTGACGCCCTTGCCCTGCCCGCTCAGGAAAGCCAGCAGGCGGCCCCTTGCGGACACCACACGCGGCCAATTCAGCGCCTCCTGGGCGGCGGTCAGCACCTGGTCTTCGAACAGTGCCAGTGAGGCGGCGCGCAGGGCCCGGAACCAGGCGTCGGCGGGGCCGCTCAGGTCGGCTGTTTCACCGTGCTCGATCAACACCGCCTTGATGCTTTCTAGCGCCTGGAAGAAGGCACCCTCGGTGTTCTCGTATAACTGCGCCTCCAGGTACGAAGTGTCGCCCTTGGTATCGCCGGGGCGCTCGAACCAGGCGTTCTTAATTTGCGTACGCGTGAACCAAACCACTTGGCGGGTCAGCTCGCAGAAATGCTGCACCGCCTGGCGGAAGACGTCCTGGAGGGCCTCCGGCAGTATCACCAACGGCATTTCCGTGCCGTACCAACAGCGGGCTTTCATGTTGTCCATGTCATAACCGAACACCCAAAGCCGGGGCCTCGTCAGCAGAGCCTCCACGTTTTTTCCCCAGGCCCTTTCATCTTTGCTGATCTGATACTTGGCCCCGAGGAAATCACGGACCACCGTCGCCGGCAGCGCTCCGGTATTGGCCGGGTCTGGCAGCACCAGGTAGGGCCAATTGCGGTAACCGATGCCCCCCGGCTGGCCCTTGCTGGACAAGGGCGGCTCTTGGGGTTTTTTCGGGTCCGTGCGATAGGGAGTGAGCGGGTGCAGCCAGGGCCCGGCATAGTTGGCGCCATAATTCTTGGCCTTCACCTCGCGTACGCTTCGGTCTGCCTGACGGCCACACAGATCGCAGCGACAGGGCTGGTCTTCAATCATCAGACGGAAGCGTCTCGGCATGGCCCAATACGGATGCAACGGATGCATGTGTTCCGGGAACACCTCGGTATTTTTGGCCTTGCTTTCCAGCGTGGGAACCATCCAGGGAAACAGAGTGCCCTCCTCCGCCGAGGGCTCGGCGTAGGACTGCCCGTCACGGTCGAACACCGACGCCGGCATCACGTTCAGCCAAAGCCGCTGCCAAAGACTGGCGTTGCCATCCTCGGGAAGAATCAGCGTGGTCAGTGGACCGCCACCACGCAGGCCGACCCGGTAGCCCGCGCCCCCGGACGGCGCGTTGATCTGCATGGTGAACAGGGCCATGGCCGCGCAGTCCGGGCACATCACCTCGGTGCCGCCGCGTTTCACGAAGAAGTCGGTGTTGTTCTTGATGCCGTTGGCCCCCGGCGCGTCAATCAGCAGCCCGGCCACCGGCGACGGTTTGGCGTCGTCCAGCGGGTCCAGGTCCTGCATGAAACGGGGGCCATCGCCGTCCAATTCAAAGGCAGGCAGGAACGGGGCAAAGGCCTCTTCCAGCGTTTTCTGGTCCGGCGGCCGTGTCAGACGCTCTAGCCAGTCAACGTGGTGTCTGGGCGGCAAGGCAGTCTGCAGCAACCCAATCAGCCATTGGTAGGCGGCGCCCTGAAAGTCGGCGCGTGGCAGGGCCAAATCGACGATCGCTGGATCAGCGACCTCCGCGGGCGATGCATATCTTGTTTCACCGTTCCTCGCCCTCAATGGCAGCCAGTTTTCCGTTAATAAATTCATACTGGTCTCGACTCCCTCCATAACGGAATCCGCGTCCCTAAGCCAACACACACCCGAGGGCCGGATCGTAGCGCACCGCTGCGTCCGGCTCGGGCAGCCAGGGCCGGGTGTATTTCAGTGCTTTGTACCGGCCCTGCAGCTCTTCCCAGGCGGCCAGGTCCGCCCCGGCCAATTCCGGCAGCTTGCGCGCCTGGCTTTCTCGCAGGCGAAGCTGGCTGAGCATGGCGGCGTGGCGCTCCCCCTGGCTCCATAGTTCCATCCCGCCCCGTGTGTCTTTCTTCAGAAGCACCACGTTCACGGTGGGCTCGTCACTGAATCGGGTGCCGATTTCCTGGTGATCGTCCAGCCAGGGCTGATCATCCCCGACGTAACCGGCCGCCAGGTCCAGCAGGTTGTAGCGCGCCATGGAGATCCTGCCCTGGTCCTCACCTTCCTGCTGAAGGTGCGTGTCGCGCAGCCCTTCCGGCAGGGCGTCTTCGGGCACGCCGTAGACGCCCTCCAGCAATGTCCGCGCGTCATCAGGCAGATGGATGCCGCCGCGTTCCCGCAACACCTTCTGAGTGAGCCAGCTTATCGCCACATTCGGATAAACGAAGGAAGTACCAGGCAAGGCATCACGCAGCCAGCTGGCCCGAGGCCGTTCATCCCACGGCGGCGCCAGCACCCACAGGCGCGGCGGCGGGCGCTCGCCACGGGAATGACGCTGAAGCCGGCCAGCCCGCTGTATCAGCAGGTCCACCGGCGCCAGATCGCTGATCATCACATCCACGTCGCAATCCAGGCTCTCCTGAAAAACCTGGGTAGCGATGAGTACCTGACCTCGACGCCCTTCCGGTACGGAATGCTTGCCGAGCGCCGACAGCACCCGGGACTCAATCCGCTGGCGGTCGGCCATGGCGAAACGACTGTGGAACAGGACGCAGCGATCCGGCTCGGGGTGACGCTCCCGCAACACCTGATAAGCCCGGATGGCGTCATCCACCGTGTTTCGCACCCAGGCCACGGACAGCCCCCGGGATACGGCGTCGAGCACGCTTGCCACCGCCTCCTCTTCATCTTGCAGCCAATCCACCGTCACGGACCGGCGACTCGCCGACCGCGCCGCCACCGGCTGCTCCAGGACCAACGAATCATCGCCTGTGCGGGTCAGCAACGGGAAGGCTGTCTCTTCCAACAACGCCGGGCCCGCGTTCAACGCCTGACGCCAGGCGCTCACCAGCGCCTGGCGCTGCGCAAGAGGCAGGGTCGCGGTCAGCAAGATGGCGCTGCCGCCCTGCCTGGCATGGTGAGCCAGCAGCGCGGCCAGCAGGGACCGGGTATAGACATCGTAGGCGTGGACTTCATCGACGATCAGCAGCTTGCGCGCCAGCCCATACAGGCGCAACGACTGGTGCCGGAATGGCAGTACCCCCATCAACGCCTGATCGATGGTCCCCACCGCCACGTCCGCTAGCAACGCCTTCTTCCGCGAATCCGCCAGCCAGTAATTGCATTGCGCCGACGCGGTGGCTTCGTCGGCGCCATAATTCCGATCGTCAGGCTGGTCACCCACCAGCGAGCGGACGAAATCCTCGTTCAGTTCGCGGGCGCCATGGGCCAGGACAAAGGATGGCTCGCCCTCTCCCGTATAGAAGTGACGGTGCAGGCTGCCGAGGCGGGCATACATGGCGTTGGAAGTGGCCATGGTGGGTAATGCGAAATAGAGCCCTTCCGCCGCCTCCGCGTGAAGCAACCGCTGAGCAAGGATACAAGCCGCTTCGGTCTTGCCCGCGCCGGTGACGTCCTCAAGGATAAAAAGCTGAGGCCCGGCCGACAGCTCCACCTCCTCCACCGCCTTTTGCAGCGGTGTGGGCGTCACCGGCACACCGCCGAACCACGCCGCCAGGCCACCGTAAGGCCGGGGCTCAAGAGCGTGCCCGAAACCGGTGCCCTGAAGGGCTTTCTCCGCTTTCTCAAGCGCCGCCGGCCAGTAGTCCCGCAACGGAGTCGGCTGGTCGTCGTATTCGAAGTAAGTCTGATTGGAGCCGAGCCAATCACTCAATACCGCCCAGCCGGCCAGGGTCCAGCTCAACCCGCGTAACGATGCCGACCATTGCGGTGAGGTCAGTTGCTTAACCGGCCATTGCACATCCATGAGCGCCGACCATTCGGCGACAAAAGCACCGGCCGCCTCGACATCGTCCGCGTGCTGGTCGGCGCCAAAAAACGACTGGATTCGCAGGCCGTCCCTCGCCACGGGTTTGCCGTGATGACCAAACACCACGCTGGTCAAAACACCCAGGGAGTTACCAAGCGCGGCGCGTTGATCACCGTTAAAGGATTGCGCGGGAAATCCCAGGGTACCGTCCCGTAGCCAGCGTATGCCGACCTCCGACCACAGCAAGGCTCCCAGACGGTCGTGGCGCTCCGTATACTGGCAGGACGTCAGCGGTGCAACCAGCGACGGCATGGGCACCAGCCCCTGGAAAGCACGAGCGAACTTTCCCAGATCGTGCAACCCGAGAAAGAACACCAACAAAGGGCGCAATAGAGCCGGAGGAAGAGAGAGACGACGCCCTAACAGCCTGGCCAAAGGGCGTTCCGGTGCCAGCAAATGCCAGCCAACGGCCGCCACGTCCAGGCTGTGGAACGGTAACAGGTGGTACGCCGCACCGTCGTCGGAAACAGGCCTTGCTTTACCCCAATAATAAAAACAGGAAGGCCACTCAGTAGCGTGCGTCCCCATGACAAATCCCTTTCGCCTCTTTTAACCGTTCCATCCGACGGTGAGGTTTTTTGTGTCTGGGCTCTTCGGCCCATAATGTGGAGCGATTGGCGGCGTTGCCCCAAGCCTCGCCGCCAAAGCCACAATCTAGCGCCCCGTGATGCGGATCACAATGGGAAAAATTGACTGTGGCGTCATACCGGCTTAGTCCCGGCGGCGGTTACCGCCCTTTCCTGGCATGCGCGCCAATTTATCCCCACGCCTGTGGGGAACACGCTCGGTGTGCCCACCACACTGACCGAGGACGCCGGTTCATCCCCACGCCTGTGGGGAACACTGGGCCTGGGTGCTGGCGGCCTCTACCATCTGCGGTTCATCCCCACGCCTGTGGGGAACACTTGGTGGCGCCGGTGTACGCCAGCCGGTATGGCGGTTCATCCCCACGCCTGTGGGGAACACTCGCCGAGCAAATAGCCGCCTAGAATCAGCGACGGTTCATCCCCACGCCTGTGGGGAACACCCGAAAGACACAATCCTGACAATCCACCGGTTCGGTTCATCCCCACGCCTGTGGGGAACACTCGTTCGATGCCAGCCAGCGCATGATCGTCGCCGGTTCATCCCCACGCCTGTGGGGAACACAGCTCGCAGCCGACGGCATACAGCCAAGTCGGCGGTTCATCCCCACGCCTGTGGGGAACACAACCGGTGGGATCTGAAATCCTACCCAGGCGGCGGTTCATCCCCACGCCTGTGGGGAACACCCTGGTAGAGCAGGCCCAGCAGGCCGCCACCACGGTTCATCCCCACGCCTGTGGGGAACACGCCACTCGTTAGCAGAATCTTGTGCAAACAGGAGGTTCATCCCCACGCCTGTGGGGAACACCGATCAGTTTTTCAAGTGCCCAAGTCCCAAACCGGTTCATCCCCACGCCTGTGGGGAACACCAATTGTTTAATTGAAGCGGTACACCAACCCGCGGTTCATCCCCACGCCTGTGGGGAACACGTACCAGCGGGGAACTCCACGGCGCCGTCCGCCGGTTCATCCCCACGCCTGTGGGGAACACTGCTGCTTCTCCAGGCCCACCAGAAAATCGACCGGTTCATCCCCACGCCTGTGGGGAACACGAAGGGGTTGGCCGGCACGATATATCGGTCACCGGTTCATCCCCACGCCTGTGGGGAACACTAGCGCGCAGGGCCGGTGAACACCGGTATCAGCGGTTCATCCCCACGCCTGTGGGGAACACGCCAGCCGGACGCAGATGTCGTCGCCCAGCTTCGGTTCATCCCCACGCCTGTGGGGAACACGGCTGCCTCGCTGTCGGTGAATACCGTCAGCGCGGTTCATCCCCACGCCTGTGGGGAACACGCGGAGATCGCGCAGGAGGTCGCCGAGCGTGTGCGGTTCATCCCCACGCCTGTGGGGAACACGCCCCTGGATCTGGAGCTACTGAAGTGAGCGACGGTTCATCCCCACGCCTGTGGGGAACACATAGGCCGGGTTGTTCGGAATCTGATACGGCCCGGTTCATCCCCACGCCTGTGGGGAACACTCGAAAAACGCCAGGGAACCATCATCCAGCGACGGTTCATCCCCACGCCTGTGGGGAACACGGAGACCTTCGTCATGTTCGTGCCGACCCGGGCCGGTTCATCCCCACGCCTGTGGGGAACACGGCCGGCCCGTGGGCGAATTCCTCATAGGTGCCGGTTCATCCCCACGCCTGTGGGGAACACGCCTCCTTCGGGTAGATGCCGTACAGCGCGGCCGGTTCATCCCCACGCCTGTGGGGAACACGATTGTGCGCCACCCGATGCCATCGGCGGACCCGGTTCATCCCCACGCCTGTGGGGAACACCGGCGCAGCTTCTCCACCGGCACCATGAAGCGCGGTTCATCCCCACGCCTGTGGGGAACACTCGACGAGCGCAAGAAAAACAGGGCAGCAGGCCGGTTCATCCCCACGCCTGTGGGGAACACATCATCACCGACAGTGTGCCGTTGATCTTGCACGGTTCATCCCCACGCCTGTGGGGAACACGAAGTAGTGCGCCGGCGTTTTGTCGCCGATCAGCGGTTCATCCCCACGCCTGTGGGGAACACGCTGCGATCTCGCACGCAACCTGATACGCGCGCGGTTCATCCCCACGCCTGTGGGGAACACCTGGACCCCCAATCACCGGCAAACGGTGAACCCGGTTCATCCCCACGCCTGTGGGGAACACCCGTAGGTCGCCGCGATGCGGTTGATGCCCAGCGGTTCATCCCCACGCCTGTGGGGAACACAGCAGCGGTGATTTTCCCCAAGGCATCAATGTCGGTTCATCCCCACGCCTGTGGGGAACACTTCTCGATACCCCGCCTCGCCCCTCGCCGCCACGGTTCATCCCCACGCCTGTGGGGAACACACGCCGTCGGCCTCAAGATCACGGATCAGGCGCGGTTCATCCCCACGCCTGTGGGGAACACGCCGTGTTCCTCGCGGAGCAAACCGGCTGGCCCGGTTCATCCCCACGCCTGTGGGGAACACGGCCGGCGTCGTAGGCACACTCAAGGTCGGCCCGGTTCATCCCCACGCCTGTGGGGAACACTCTAAATGTATCCCATTGATTCAAAAGAATAAATTAAGGCTCCAATTTTCCACCAACCGAATCGATCAAAAAACCGACAGGGCAATAGTGCCCCATCCTAGCCTCCTGATGGAGGGCAAGTAGATACGCGACCAGCCGGTTCCAGCGGTGCCGGGGCTGGCGTATCACGCTTTCAGGTTGAGGGGCGGCGGCATCGTATGGATCCGCGGGAAAGGGGTCTCATGCTCGACAACCCGCATGGAGGCAAGCTTTTTATATGATTGCAGCGATCAGGAGTACGACATGCCAGGGTTCACCCTGGCTTGCCAGGTCGGCATGAATAAAGCTTACCTTTCGGCCCAATCTTCGACTTCAAGACCCCGAATGTGTCTGAATGCCTTGTCCGACGTCACCAAAACCAGGCCGAGCGAATAGGCATGCCCCGCGATCATCATATCCAGGTCGGACAGTGATACACCGAGGGCCTGGTTGTCGGCCCTCAGCGTACCGTATCGTTGCGCCACATCGGAATCCCAAGGCTCAACGGACACCCGGGCCAAGAACTCACGAACCAGAGCCGCCAGACGTGTGGCGCCAGGTCGACGCGCAAGCCCGAATCGCAACTCTCCCTCGGTGACGGCCGAGATGCAGAGCTCACCAATTGAAGTAGCCGTGACGGCCGCGACGACGGCGGGCTGACCTCGCAGCAAATGGCTCACCGTGTTCGTGTCCAGCATGAATCTAGCCACGATCCATGCCCTCAAGAGGGTCGCGATGCGCATCGCGAGCGGCACGGTCATCCGGTGTCAGAAAGTCATCCGGCACCTCGGTCCGGGCCTGCGCTTCGAGGAAGCCCGCCCAGTTCTCCGGACGCGGGCTCAGCACGATGTCCCCGGTTACCGGGTCCCGGCGGATAAAAACCTCTTTTTCAGTGAAGCGATACGCGGCCGGCAGCCGCACTGCCTGGCTCCGCCCACTCATGAATACCTTTGCTGTATCGGTCATGAAGCACCTCCAGGGGCATGATATATATCATGAAATATACTATCGCTTCCAAATCAGAGCAACCCGGGGTTGAAACCGATACCACCGCACGCGCGGCAAATCGGCAACCTCGCTTATCTCCCCACGCCTGTGGGGAACACGCATCCGCCCGTGAGCGGCCGTTTTCATTGAGCGGTTCATCCCCACGCCCGTGGGGAACACGTCGAACCCCTCGAAATACTCAGAGACGTCAACGGTTCATCCCCACGCCCGTGGGGAACACTGGGTGGACGCCATAACAGCATCTATATTTCACGGTTCATCCCCACGCCCGTGGGGAACACATCATCTGGGCCTGGGCCGGGTCGCCCTTGAGCGGTTCATCCCCACGCCCGTGGGGAACACAGGCCGGCGGCCTCCAGCCGGGCGCGCAACCCCGGTTCATCCCCACGCCCGTGGGGAACACGCTCTCTCTGCTGCTCAGTCATTGCGGGCCTCCGGTTCATCCCCACGCCCGTGGGGAACACGCCGGCTCAGGAGAAGATCATCCCCTTTACCCACGGTTCATCCCCACGCCCGTGGGGAACACCCTGTATGGCCAGGTGGACGACGCGGTAGACGCGGTTCATCCCCACGCCCGTGGGGAACACGGCCAACAAGGGGCCTGGTACGACCCCAGCGACGGTTCATCCCCACGCCCGTGGGGAACACGACCCAGCGCCCGAAAACCCATCGGCGCCATCCGGTTCATCCCCACGCCCGTGGGGAACACATCAGCGCCATCACGTCTACTGCGTCGTCGTGCGGTTCATCCCCACGCCCGTGGGGAACACCTTCCCGTTCCCCTGGGCCACGTCCTCGGCAACGGTTCATCCCCACGCCCGTGGGGAACACCCCCCAGGAGAGCCAGCAAGAGCAGCCACCAACGGTTCATCCCCACGCCCGTGGGGAACACGTGTTCTTGTGCGGGATGATCGGCGACCAGCCCGGTTCATCCCCACGCCCGTGGGGAACACAGACCGGGGCCCTTGTGCGTCGGCCCCGGTTCCGGTTCATCCCCACGCCCGTGGGGAACACCGCTCCATGGTGGTGATCAGGAAATGATCCAACGGTTCATCCCCACGCCCGTGGGGAACACAACAAGCACACCTCATGGGTGACGGCCGTCATCGGTTCATCCCCACGCCCGTGGGGAACACGTTACCGGTCAGGGAGTATTCATGGTTGTGCTCGGTTCATCCCCACGCCCGTGGGGAACACTCTAAATGTATCTCATTGATTAAAAAGAACAAAACGAGGCCGGAAAATTCCACCGAACAAATTGACCAGAAGTTAACCGATGAAAACGGAGGCCGGATCCGGCCTCGCGGGCTCGTTGATGCGGCCCATCGCCCTGTCGCCACCCGGGCGGCGGGCTCACTCCCAGTTCAGGTCGGGGATGCGCTGGAAGACGTCGCGGAGGCCCTGGGACCAGGCTTCGCCGAGCTGGCGGAAGCCTTCGTGGTGTTCGTCCACGTTGAAGTGGGCCTGGTCGCTGAAGCTGTCGCGGGGGTAGCGCAGCACGTCCAGGGGCAGGCCCACGGACAGGTTGGAGCGGATGGTGGAATCGATGCTGATCAGGGCGCATTTGATGCCGTCGTCCAGGGGGGTGTCGTAGTCGATCACCCGGTCCAGGATCGGTTTGCCGTACTTGGTTTCGCCGATCTGGAAGTACGGCGTGTCGGCGGTGCACTCGATGAAGTTGCCTTCCGGGTAGACCAGGAACAGCCGGGGCGGCTCGCCCTGGATCTGGCCGCCGACGATGAAGCTGCTGCCGAAATCCACCCCGCTCTGCCCCTGGCCGCTGTCCCTGGCCACCACCTCGCGGCCGGTGGCGCCGACGATGCTGGCCACGTCGTAGAGGGAGGCGGCGCCGAACAGGTTGGGCTGGTCGCTGTTGAGCCGCATGCGCATCAGGCTCAGCACGCTCTGGGTGGTGGCCAGGTTGCCGGCGGTCATCAAGATGATGACGCGCTCGCCGGGGATCACGAACTTGTGCAGCTTGCGGTAGGTGGCGATCTGATCGACGCCGGCGTTGGTGCGGGAATCCGCGGCGAACACCAGGCCATCCTTGAGGGCCAGGGCCACGCAATACGTCATGCTGTGCTCCGTTCCACCCGCCTTACTGGTGGTCGCCGCCGGATTGGCGTACCCGTGCCACCGCCTTGAGCGATTCCACGCCGCCGCCGTAGCGCACGCCCCGTACCGGGCAGGCATCGAGATAGTCGAGGCCCACCGCCAGCTTCAGGTGATGACGCGGGCGGCGGGTCTGGTTGGTGACGTCGAAGGTGTGCCAGCCGCCGTCCTGCCAGACCTCGGCCCAGGCGTGGCTGGCCACGTGTTCGGAATCGTCGCTGTAAAGATAGCCGCTTACGTAGCGGGCCGGAATCCCCTGCACCCGACAGCAGGCGAGAAACACATGGGTGTGGTCCTGGCACACGCCGCGCCCGCCCTGGTAGGCGCTGATCGCGTCGCTGGCCACGTCGGTGGCGCCGGGGGTGAACGGCATGTCGGCCAGGATCCGCTCGCTGAGCCGCTCCAGGCGGTCCAGCACCGGCGTGCCGTGGTGGGATTCCGCCAGGTCGATGAGCGCCGGGTCGGCGCCGGTGAGCGACGTGAAGCGCGTGAACACCAGCGGCGACAATCGATCGTCGTCATCCTCGCCGTCCTCGTCGATGATTTCCACCTGGCCCCGGGCGGTGAGTTCCATGCCCTGGTGGGGCTGATCCAGGGTCAGCACATGCAGGATGTTGTCGAAGCCGTCGGAGGCCCGCTCCGCCGGTTCTGGCAGATCCAGATGCCAGTCGAGGATGCGCTGGCGCCGGGACGGGCGCGGCGTCAGCCGCAGGTACTGGGTGCTGTGGCGGACCCGCTCGGAATAGCGGTACTCGGTGCGATGCCGGATGGACAGTTTCATACCACCTCCAGGTATTCCTCGCGGATGGTGTCCGCCAGTTCGTTGATGCGGCGTAGAAAATCGGTGAGGTATTCGTGCAGGCCGGTGTCCACGATGTGCCCCAGGTCGCCGTACTGCAGGCGGGCGAACTGCACCGCCGCCAGCCGCTTGGCGGTCTGGCCGGCGTCGCCCTCGATGGCCGGCAGCAGCTCGCACAGTTGCTGCACGCAGGAACGCAGGGAACGGGGCACCTCCGGGCGCAGGATCAGCAGCTCGGCGACGCGCTCGGCGTTGATGGTTTCGCTGTAGATTTCCCGGTAGGCCTCGTAGGCCCCCACCGAGCGCAACAGGGCGTGCCAGCGGTAGAAATCCACCGCCGTGTCCCCGGCGGGGGCACCGCTGAGATGGCGCACGTCGAGAATCCGCGCGGTGTTGTCGGCCCGCTCAATGAAGGTGCCCAGGCGCAGGAAGCGGAAGGCGTCGTTGCGCATGCTGGTGCCGTAGGTGGCGCCCCGGAACAGGTGCGAGCGGTTCTTCACCCAGTCGAAGAATTCACTGGCGCCGTAGCCATCCACCCCCAGCGCACGGATCTCGCGCAGCTCCAGCCAGGTGCTGTTGACGCTCTCCCACATTTCCGCGGTGATCTTGCCACGTACCGCGTGGGCGTTTTCCCGGGCGTCGCGCAGGCAATGAAAAATGCTGCCCGGGTTGTTCTCGTCCAGGGTGAAGAAGTGCAGCACCCGGTCGATGCGCACCTCGCCGTGGCACTGTTCATAGAGCGCGCCGCTGCCGGAAATCACCAGGGGCGCGGCGATTTCCTCTCGGGCATTCACGGCGAACGGAATCAGGGACAGGTTCCAGGCCACATCCAGCATGCGGGCGGTGTTCTCGGCGCGCTCGAAATAGCGCGACAGCCAGTACAGGTCGGCGGCGGTGCGACTCAGCATGATCCGTCCTCCAGTACCCAGGTGTCCTTGGTACCGCCGCCCTGGGAGGAATTCACCACCAGGGAGCCGGCGTTCATCGCCACCCGGGTCAGGCCGCCGGGCACCAGGCGGCTTTCCTTGCCGCTGAGCACGAAGGGCCGCAGATCGATGTGGCGCGGCGCGATGCCCTCGTCCACGAAGATCGGGCAGGTGGACAGGGACAGGGTCGGCTGGGCGATGTAGTTGCCCGGGCGCGCCTTGAGGCGGTCGCGGAAGGCGGCGATCTCCGCCTGGCTGGCCGCCGGCCCCACCAGCATGCCGTAGCCGCCGGCGCCGTGGACCTCCTTGACCACCAGCTCCGGCAGATGGGTCAGCACATGGTCCAGGGCCTTGGGGTCGCGGCACTGCCAGGTGGGCACGTTGGCCAGGATCGGCTCCTCGTCCAGGTAAAAGCGGATCATCTCCGGCACGTAGGGGTAGATGGACTTGTCGTCGCCCACCCCGGTGCCCACCGCGTTGGCCAGCACCACGTTGCCCTGGCGGTACACCGACAGCAGCCCGGGCACGCCGAGCATGGAGTCCGGCCGGAACGCCAGCGGGTCCAGGTAGTCGTCGTCGATGCGCCGATAGATCACGTCCACCCGCTGGGGCCCGGCGGTGGTGCGCATGTAGACCAGGCCGTCCTTGACGAACAGGTCGGCGCCCTCCACCAGCTCGATGCCCATCTGCTGGGCCAGGAAGGCGTGCTCGAAATAGGCGCTGTTGAAGCGGCCCGGGGTGAGCAGCACCACGGTGGGATAGGCCACGCCGCTGTCCTCCTGGAGGGTTTCCAGCAGCAGCGAGGGATAGTGCTCCACCGGCGCCACCGACTGGCCGGCGAACAGCTCCGGGAACAGGCGCATCATCATGCGCCGGTTCTCGATCATGTAGCTGACCCCGGACGGCGTGCGCAGGTTGTCTTCCAGCACGTACCAGGTGCCCTCCCCGTCCCGGATCAGGTCCACGCCGCTGACCTGGGAATACACCTGATTGGGCAGGTCCAGGTCCTGCATGCAGGGCTGGTACTGGCTGTTGCCGAAGATCTGCTCGGCGGGGATGCGGCCGTCACGGACGATGGCCTGATCGTGATAGATGTCGTGCAGGAACATGTTCAGCGCCCGCACCCGCTGGATCGCCCCGGCTTCCAGATGCCGCCAGTCGCGGGCCGGGATCACCCTGGGCAGGGCGTCGAAGGGAATCAGCCGTTCGGTGCCGTTCTCCTCGCCATAGACATTGAAGGTGATGCCCACCCGATGGAACTGCAGTTCCGCTTCCTTGCGCTTGCGCACCAGGTTGTCCCGGGCCTGGCCCATCAACCACCGGTGGTAACCCTTGTAGGAATCCCGGACCTTCCCGCCCGGTTGAATCATTTCGTCGTAACCGGAAACCTCCGGCAGGGATAATGACCGCATGGCGCCCTCGCTGGCACGGCCCCGCCACCTTGCGGGGTCCTTTCCAGTATGAGCAAAGGCCGTGCCAGCAATTGTAAATCTTTGGGCGGGAATCGTGCGCCAAAGCGGCGCCCGGGGCGGCCTGTGCGCCACCATGGCGCACGGCATCGGGCAACGCCGGCACCCGGAACGAAAAAAGCCCGGCGCGAGGCCGGGCTTTTTCAGGGTCGGACGTCGAACCGGGTTCAGAGCTTGCTGTCGAGCTCCGGTACCGCTTCGAACAGATCCGCCACCAGACCGTAGTCGGCCACCTGGAAGATCGGGGCTTCCTCGTCCTTGTTGATCGCCACGATCACCTTGGAGTCCTTCATGCCGGCCAGGTGCTGGATGGCGCCGGAGATGCCCACGGCCATGTACAGGTTGGGGGCGACGATCTTGCCGGTCTGGCCCACCTGCATGTCGTTGGGCACGAAGCCGGCGTCCACGGCGGCGCGGGAAGCACCGACGGCGGCACCCAGCTTGTCGGCCACCTTGTAGAGGATCTCGAAGTTCTCGCCGTTGCCCATGCCACGGCCACCGGAGATCACGATCTCGGCGCTGGCCAGCTCGGGCCGGTCGGACTTGGCCAGTTCCTCGCCCACGAAGGAGGACAGCTCGGAGTTCTTCACCACGTCCAGGCTTTCCACGGAAGCGGAACCGCCCTCGGCGGCCACCGGATCAAAGGAAGTGGGACGCACGGTGATCACTTTCTTGGCGTCGCCGCATTTCACGGTGGCGATGGCGTTGCCGGCGTAGATCGGACGCTTGAAGGTGTCGGCGTCGACCACGTCGGAGATCTCGGAGATCTGGGCCACGTCGAGCAGCGCGGCGGCGCGCGGCGCGAAGTTCTTGCCGGTGGTGGTGGCGGCGGCCAGGATGTGGCTGTAGTCCGCGCCCACCTCGGCCACCAGGTCACCGATGTTCTCGGCCAGTTGATGCTCGTAGGCGTCGTTATCGGCGCACAGTACCTTGGCGACGCCGTCGGCCTTGGCGGCTTCCTCGGCCACGGCGCCGCAGCCCTTGCCGGCCACCAGAACGGTGATGTCACCGCCAATTTCCTTGGCGGCGGCGATGACGCTGAGGGTTGCCTTGTTCAGCGCGGCATTGTCGTGTTCGGCGTAAACTAAAACACTCATCAGATCACCTTCGCTTCGTTCTTCAGTTTTTCAACCAGCTCGTCCACGGAGCCCACGATGATGCCCGCTTGACGCTCCGGCGGATTCTCCACCTTCTCGATGGTCACGCGCGGGGTCAGGTCGACGCCCAGATCCGCCGGGGTCTTGTTATCCAGCGGCTTCTTCTTGGCCTTCATGATGTTGGGCAGGGAAGCGTAGCGCGGCTCGTTGAGGCGCAGGTCGGTGGTCACCACCGCCGGCAGCTTCAGTTCCACGGTCTGCAGGCCGCCGTCGATTTCACGGGTAACCTTGACCTTGCCGTCGGCCACGTCCACTTCGGAAGCGAAGGTGCCTTGCGGCATGCCGGCCAGCGCGGCCAGCATCTGACCGGTCTGGTTGTTGTCGTCGTCGATCGCCTGTTTACCGAGGATCACCAGGTCCGGCTTCTCGTCGTCGACGATGGCCTTGAGTGCCTTGGCGATGCCCAGAGGCTGCACCTCTTCATCGGTTTCCACCAGGATGGAACGGTCCGCGCCCAGCGCCATGGCGGTACGCAGTTGTTCCTGGGCGGCCTTGGGACCGATGCTCACGGCCACGATCTCGGACACCACGCCTTTTTCCTTCAGGCGAACGGCTTCTTCCACGGCGATTTCGCAGAAGGGGTTCATGGCCATTTTCACATTGGCGAGATCAACACCGGAGTTGTCCGCCTTCACGCGAACCTTAACGTTGTAGTCAATGACTCGCTTG
>MDTA01045187.1_pt1 | contig 21546 bp, 21 predicted proteins | sample 811151 | NCBI WGS metagenome assembly MDTA01 (sample SAMN05326648, study PRJNA326480) | marine metagenome | isolation source: seawater | place: Indian Ocean: South | collected 2010 | reverse complement strand
ACTGGAAAATTTGATTATTTACTTATTGAATCAACAGGTATTTCAGAACCTCTTCCTGTTGCCGAGACATTTACATTTGAAGATGAGAATGGCATCTCTCTTTCTGATGTATCTAAATTAGATACTATGGTTACAGTAGTTGATGCTGTAAACTTTTTGAATGATTATGATGAAGCAAAATATTTACAAGATGTTGGAGAGTCATTGGGTGAAGAAGATGAGAGAAGTGTTGCAGATTTACTTGTAGATCAAGTTGAATTTGCTGACATTATTCTCATAAGTAAGACTGATTTAGTAAAAAAATCTGATATTTCGAAGCTAACTACTATCCTCAAAACATTAAATACTGATGCTAGTATTATACCTATTTCAAACGGTAATATAGAGTTAGATAAAATTTTAAATACAGGTTTATTTGATTTTGAACGTGCACAGCAAGCTCCTGGTTGGTTAAAAGAGCTACGTGGTGAACATTTACCTGAAACTGAAGAGTATGGAATAAGCAGCTTTGTATATGAAGCACGAAAGCCATTTTACCCTAAGAAGTTTCATGATTTTTTACATAGCAAAGAAATCGCAGGAAAACTTATAAGATCTAAAGGTTTCTTTTGGCTTGCAACTCGTCCAATGTATGTAGGCACATGGAGCCAGGCAGGTGGTATAGCTCATCATGGAGTTGCAGGTTTATTTTGGAAAGCAATCCCAAAAGATTATTGGCCAGAAGATCAGGAATCACTTGACTTCATTAAAGAAAAGTGGGTTGAACCATTTGGAGACATGCGTCAAGAGCTAGTTTTTATTGGTCAAGGTCTCGATAAGAATAAGATTACAAAATTATTAGATGAGTGTCTCTTATCAGACAGTGATATGTTATTAGGTAAAAAACATTGGTCAACATATGATGATCCATTTCCAGAGTGGGGTGAGTTAGCATGAAACTAGATAATATCCCAGTCCAAAATAATATTTTAGAAAATTATTTTAATTCAGATAAATCGTCAAATTTGACAAAGATTTTAAATAAAGAAATAAATATTGCTGTTTGGAAACGTAAGATAGATGAAGAAATACAAACTATAAGTAAAGAAATTGTAAATAATTTTCCCAATCTTGATTTATGCGAAGTGATTGAATCTAAAGATGTTGTTGATTTTTTGATTAAAAATATTTGTTCAAATAAAAAATTTAATAAGCTTTATAAAGATATCTCAAATTTAGTTAATATTTTTTGTACTCTATCTGACAAAAAAAATGCTTGGCTTAGAATAAATACAATTGATAAACCAATGTGTCCGCGTTTTCATGTGGATTATAATAAATTACGATTACTAACCACCTACTGTGGTCCTTCAACTGAGTGGTTACCTAATTGTTTAGTAGATAGAAATAAACTTGGTAGTGGTAGTAGTGGACTATCAGATGAGTTTTCAGGATTATATAATCAAAAAATAGATATTCAACAAATTAGTACTGGTGATGTTGCTGTGATTAAGGGTGAAGCCTGGAATGACAACGATGGACAAGGCTTGGTTCATCGTTCACCTCATACAAATACTGATTATGAGCGTTTATATTTAACTATTGATTTCCCAGAATTGTACGAAAGTGTATATCAAAACTTTTAAAACTTACTTTTTTGATACATATAGATACAAATATTGATTAAAAATATGGATAGTCTTTACCTTATTTTTTTCTATGGTTAATTATCCTTACTTTAGATTTATAAAGACTTATCTGCAATCTAAATTTCAACCTCAAATCTCTCCTGAGCAAGTTTCTGAAATTAACCTTAAATCAAGTTTAATGGATATAGACTTTAATGGAGAAATTAATAATGGTCGTTATCTTGTGCTTGCTGACTTAGGTCGATTTAATCATGGTTTTTTAACTGGATATTTTAAAGCTGCTAGAAAACATCGTTTTTATCCTATGATAGCTGGGATTATTGCTAAATATAGATATAGAATACCTTATAATAAAAAGTTTAGAATGACCACTCGAATTATTTTCTTCGATGATAAATGGTCCTATTTTGAAACTAAGTTTTTTTATAAAGATAAACTTTCTACTACAATTTTTGCTAGAACCGGAAGTGTTTTGAAAGGTAAGTTATTATACATCAAAGATTTGGAAAGATTAATTGGACAAAAAAATAATATGACAACAGATATACCTGAAATTGTCAAAAATTGGGAAAAAGTAGATAGTAATTTTGAAGGTTTTTTTTAAAATGATAGGTCTTATAATGAAAGATAAATTTATTTTACTTTGTTTAATAATTAATGTTTTATACGCTCAAAATAGTATAGATAATTACTTACTTGACAATAATAATTTCACAATTATTGGAAACTTTAATGATGGTATTGAAAAACCACGTGATTTAGATTTTCATCCAACTATTGATAATCAACTCTGGGTTTTAAATCAGGGTGAAGATACATATATGAACAATACCGAAAATATTTTCAGTATTTGTTTACCAGAAAACTCAGAACTTAATTTCACCATTTATGATTCCAATGACAATGGTATTTGTTGTGAAAATGGTGAGGGTAGTTATTTATTAACTTCATGTGAAAATATCTTTATTCAAGGTTCTGAATTCGGTAGTTTTGAATCAACATCTTTCAGTTTTGGTGATGGCTGTCAAAATTCTTGTGAAGATGGAGAATTCGAATTGAATATTATCATTAATACTGACAGTAGGGCAAAAGAAACCTCATGGTTATTGATTGACTCTTATTCTAGTGAATTATATGCAAGAAGGTTAGAGCCTGGTGGTAGTACTGTAATTTTTCATGATGTAGGTCTTAGTTTACAAGATTCTGAGTATAGAAAGGATTCATACTCAAGGCATTTCATGCATACTGCTAGTGCTTTATCTTTTGATGACAGTGGTTTCTTTGCAAATACGCTTGAGTGTCAAGACGCTAATAATAATGAAAATGGATTTTTTACAGGTCCTACCTTGTGGGATTCTGATCTTTCAATTTATGCTGCAGTCAATCAAAATGGACCATTATTGGGTAGTCATTTAGATATGATTCATCAAAGCCCTTTCTCCATGGGTATAGAATATGCAGGAATAGGAAATGTTTATTGGGTTTTTGATGGATATCATTCATCAATTGTGAGATATGATTTTGCGATGCCACATATTGTCGGAGGGCATGATCATTCTGATGGTCGAGTATGGAGATTTGATGAAGTTGATATCCTGAGAGAGGAAGGTGTGCCAAGTCATATGGTTTTAGATGATAGTACTGGTTTCTTGTACATTGCTGATACTGGTAATCAGAGAATTCTGCGTTTTAATGTCAATTCTGGTAGTTATTCTTCTGATTTAGTTAGTTATGGAGAATCATTAGAAGAACATATTTTAATGGAGAATGCTGAATGGGAAGTATTGATTGATAATAATTTAGAAAAACCATCCGGGATTGATCTTTATTACGATCGTCTAATCGTTAGCGATTATTCTACCGGACATATAATAATATATGATATTTCAGAAAATGAACCTATTAGGTTAGGTCATATTGATACTGGCTATGAAAATAATGTTATGGGTGTTAAAATTGGGCCCAATCAAAAAATATGGTATGTAAACTATGAGTTAAATAATATTGTTCGTATTGATTATAATCTATTGATGGGTGATGTTAACAATGATGGGGGCATAAATGTTTTAGATGTCGTGTCCTTGGTTTATTTTATTTTAAATGCAGAAATTCTTGAATTGCCATCAGCAGATTTAAACTCAGATGGGAACATTAATGTTTTAGATGTTGTTCAACTAGTAGAATTAATACTTAATTGATGTGTTTTTGTCAATCTAAAACATACCTAATTCATGAATATATTGTCAAATATGATAAACTTAATCATTAAGAACGAAATTTTATGGAGAACATATGAATATTGAAATTACTGCTAGAAATTTTTCACCATCATCAAAACTTAAGGACTTTGTGAACGAAAAAATTATGCATTTACTCAGATTCGATGCTGATATAGATTTTGCAAAAGTGGTACTTTTGAAAGAATCTAGAGCTGAAAAAGTAGAATTGATTATTACTTCCAAAAACAGAAAATATGTTACTAAGTGTTATTCATCAGTATTTGAGAAAACAATGGTCAATGCAATTGATAATATCAAGGTTCAAATTAGTAAAAAAGACAAAAGATAAAATTCAAATAAAATAGTTATGTTGTATGCAAAATAATTCTCGAAATATAGCGTTGTTTCCAATAAATCTTTCTGTATTACCATATGAGAAAGTAAATCTTCACATATTTGAAGATAGATATAAAAAGCTAGTTAATTACTCTTTAAACAAAAATAAAACTTTTGGTATAGTTTATTTAAAAAATAAGACTATGTCATCAGTTGGTACGACAGTTAAGATTAATGAAATCTTTAAAAAATATGATGATGGAAGATTTGATTTATCCATTATTGGCATAGAAAGATTTAAAATTTTAAAATCATTTAAAGAAGATGAATTATGGAATGCGAAAATTGAAATATTAGATGAATCTTATGAAGACATAGATAAAAATTATTTCAATCTAGTTTTAGATAAGTATTTAAAGTTTATTTTACTATACAAGTTAAATGATAATATATCCCAATATATGAATAAAAAAATATCTTTCGATTTCACCAAAGATGTCATCATGCCAAACCCATTTAAACAGGATTTTTTAGAGCTAGAAAATGAACAAAAGAGAATGAATTTTATTGATATCTTCTTGGATAATCTAATTGACCAAAAAAAATATCCAAGTGATAATAGTAATCCTATTGATGATGTTTATAACTAATTTTTTTAATTAATAGCTTTCTAAATTAAAAATCTGATATAAATCATTAATAAATACGATAATTGTTTTATTAATCTAGAAAGGAAATAGTAATTTGGGGAAAAAAGTACTGGTTACAGGTGCAAACGGATACATCGCTAAGCACATCATTCTTGAATTATATAAAAAAAACTACTGTGTTAAAGGTTCTGTTAGAGATTTAAAATATTCAACTGAAATTAAATCTGATTTAGAGAAACATTTAGGTAAAAAAATTGATATGGAGTTTTGTCAGTTAAGTCTAAATTCAGATCAAGGTTGGGAAGATGCAGTTATGGGTTGTGATACGATTTTACATACTGCTAGCCCCTTCCCGTCCAAAGCACCTAAATCTGAAAATGATTTAATTTTACCGGCAAAAGAAGGAACCCTCAGACTTTTGCGCGCTGCTTTAAATCAATCAATTACTAGAGTAGTAATTACTTCTTCCAATGCAGCTGTATATGATGGAAACAAACATATTTCAGATTTTGATGAAAAAGTTTGGACTAATATTGATGCTAATGGAGTTAGTGCATATACCAAAAGTAAAACAATAGCTGAAAAAGCAGCTTGGGAATTTGTATCAAATAATCCAACCATCCAATTAACTTCTATTAACCCCGTTCTAGTCTGGGGCCCTGGAATTGGAAACCATTTAGGTTCAGCATCCCTGAAAATTTATAAAATGTTGATGAATCGAGAAATGCCTATGCTGCCAAGAATGAAAGCACCATTAGTTGATGTCCGTGATGTAGCAAAAGCTCATGTGGAGGCAATCCAAAATAGTCAGTCAGTTGGCAACCGTTTTTTATTGTGTGAAAACACATATTGGATGAAGGATATAAGTTTAAAAATGAAATCTGTGGGTTTAAATCCTCCGACCTCTATTGCTCCCGATTTTTTAATTAAATTTCTTTCATTGTTTGATACTACCCTAAAAGAAGCAGTTTCAAAGCTTGGATATGATTATTCTATAGATACAAGTCAGGCAAAGAAAATACTGAAATTTAATCCGATTTCTATAGAAGATACTTTAAAAGACACATATATGTATTTAAAAACTTTACTAAAATAATTATATTTAATTTCCCCTCAGATTTTAATTTATTCTTTATTCAATAAATTGTAAGATATTGTAATAATTTTAATATCAAATAAAATTCATTTGTAATTTTAACTAAATTGTGATGTTATGAATCAATAATTACAGTTCATATTTTTTCTTGAACTTAAAGTTAAATAATTTTTATAAATTATAATTATTGATTCTTAATTATACGTTTTAAAAATTATTTTTTTTAAATTTTTATGATGAAACTTTTTTACATAGTACTAATTACCTCTATTTCCTTATCTGATACTTTTTTACCCAGAACGGTTAAACTGACTAGAAATATACTTCTAAGAGATAATGACCATGTAAATACAAATGATTTTCGTAATGAAAATGAACTTTTAGAGTATATTAATTATATTACTCAAATACACTCAATACCTGGCATGTCAATTTCTGTTGCGAAAAATGAGAACATTATTTGGAACAAACATTTTGGTTATGCAAATATTGAAGAAGATATTTTAGTAAATGATAATACTATGTTCATTTTATCATCTGTATCAAAAACAATAACTGCAACTGCACTGATGTTACTATATGAAAATAATTTGTTTCTTTTAGAAGATGATATTAATGATTACCTACCATTTGAAGTGAATCATCCAACTTATCCGTCGCTACCAATAACCTTTAAAATGTTACTATCTCACACTTCTGGAATTAGAGACAATTGGAACTTTATGCCATATTATAATGGTGATTCTCCAATTTCATTAAGTAGTTATTTAAATCAGTATTTTGATCCACAAGGTCAATTTTATGATCAAAGTATGAATTTTATTAATGCAGTACCTGGGTTTAACTTTAATTACTCAAATATTGGAGCGGCTTTAATTGGTTTATTAGTTGAAGAAATATCGAATCAATCATTTAATCAATATTGTAATGAAAATATCTTTATTCCTCTTGGTATGAATAATACATATTGGTTGCTCTCAGAAATTGAAGATACAAGCCAGATAGCAATACCATATCAGTTTAGTAGTACAGGTGCTGATAATTGTTATCAAATTGGTTGCGGAATTTATGATGAAAATAATTCATGTTTTTGCGATTTAGCATGTAGTTATTATGATGATTGTTGTTCAGATTACGAAGATGTTTGTGGTGAAAATGGCTCTGGAAGCAGTAATGATAATTTAACCCCATTTGGTAATTATGGTTATTCCGATTACCCATCCGGCCAACTCAGGTCAACATCATCAGATTTAGCTAAATTAATGACTATGTATATGAATGATGGTTTTTATAATGATACAACAATCCTAAATCCTGAATCAATTGAATTGGTAAAAACTATTCATTATCCAAATATAAATAATAATCAGGGTTTAATTTGGTATTATAAAAATTTAGATGATAGGATCTTAATTGGTCATAATGGTGGTGATATAGGTAGTCTTACTGAAATGTTTATTTCTCAATCTGATACTTTAGGTGTAATAGTATTATCAAATTCAAGTAATTATGAGGCAATAATTCAAATTGAAAATGCAGTATTTGAATTTGCAGAAAATAATAACTTTACTCAAACTGGAGATGTTAACCTTGATTATGCTATTAATATTTTAGATGTGGTATTAGTTGTAAATTTAATTTTAAATCAAGATTTTAATCAATTCGCTGATTTTAACTTTGATAATGTTATTGATGTTACAGACATTGTGCAGCTTATAAACATAATTCTTGGTTAAATTATTATTAGGAGTATTTAGCTGATTTTGAAAATTGTTTATGATAAGGAATATAATTTTAATTGGAGTATAACTGGAATGCTCAAGACGCCTATAAGTAAGTCTGATTTATGGTCAATAATTTCTAGTCCATCAAACTTAGAATTATTTCATCCTTTTTGTGATAAAAATCCAGTAATTAAATGGCCTGGTACTGGTTCAGTTGATCAAATTATTTATTATAGTGGGTTGATTCTTGAAAGGGAATTTATAAACTGGATTGATAATAGTAAATATGAATTATTGATAGGTGAAAATGGAGGGAAAAAGTCGTTTGTTTCATGGAAAATTAAAGAAAATAAAGATTATTCTTTTCTATCGGTATCAATATATCCTCATAAGTTTAATCAAGGCAACAAATTAGTAAACTTTTTACCATTTCAAATTATAGTGAGACCAACTTTAACGAGATATATTAATTCTGTAATGAATGGATTAGAGTACCACATAGAAACAAATTTAAAAGTAAAGAAAAATCAATTTGGTAACCATAGAATTTTTTCTGTGAAATAGATGAATGTTAGATAATCATTTTAAAAATTTGATAAGTATATACAATCAGGCTCCAATCAATAAAGTTTATAAACCTAAAATGAGATTAGCTTTAGGCAAATGTACTATTAAAATGAATATATTAAAAAGTTTTCACCATTCTGCAAATAGCTTGCATGGATCAGTTTATTTTAAGATGTTAGATGATGCAGCATGGGCTGCATCGAATACTCATGTTAAAGATGTTTTTTTATTTACTTATAATTTCAATGTTTTTTTAACTAAACCTGTAATCAAAGGAAATATTAAATCTGTTGGTGAAGTAATTGATATAGAAAATACTAAAATTTCAACAAAATCAGTTTTGTTCGATAGTAATGATATAGAAATTGCAACTGGTGAAGGGGTTTTTATAAGGAGTAAATATCCGTTAAAAGATGCTATAGGTTTTTTAGATTTATGATTTTATTAGATTTTCAGATAGTTTTATTGAGTTTTCCCTATGAATAAGAACCAAAAATGGAATATAGAAAATTCATATAGTGAGTTACCTTCTAGTCTCTTTGTAAATCAATTACCTGAACAATCCAGCAATCCTACAACCAAATATTTCAATACAAATTTAGCATTAGATTTAGGCCTTCAATTTTTATCAGATAAAGAAATTTTAGATTATTTCTCTGGCAATTTACTACCAGTGGGTGCAAAATCAATTTCTCAAGCCTATGCGGGGCATCAGTTTGGTAATTTTACAATGTTAGGTGATGGTAGAGCTGTACTATTATGTGAGCAAATCACTCCAAAAAATAAAAAGTATGACATTCAGTTAAAGGGTTCTGGTAAAACTCCTTTTTCTAGACGAGGTGATGGAAAGGCCACTTTGAGCTCAGTCTTGCGAGAATTCTTAATCAGTGAAGCTATGTATTATCTAGGAGTACCAACTTCAAGAAGCCTTGCTGTTATTCAAACGGGTCAAAAAGTATATAGAGAGAAGCCTTATGATGGTGGTATTCTTACTAGAGTTTCCTCAAGTCATATTAGATTTGGGACCTTCGAGTATTTAAATAGATTCTGTTCAAATGAGGAACTGTTAATTTTTTCTAATTATGTAATAGATAGACACTATCCTCATGTTAAAAATGCAGAGAATCCATATCTTTCATTTATAGAAGCAGTAATGATAAAGCAAATTGATTTAATTATACATTGGATGCGAATTGGTTTTATTCATGGTGTAATGAATACAGATAATATGAGTATTTTTGGAGAAACTATTGATTATGGACCTTGTGCATTTATGAATATTTATGACCCTAAAACTGTTTTTAGCTCTATTGATAGGGGAGGTAGATATGCTTTTGGAAATCAACCTGATATTTTATATTGGAATTTAATAGTTTTAGTTAATGCCTTACTCCCTCTACTTTCAAATGATAAAAAAAAATCTATAGATTTAGGCTCAAGTATCATAGATAAATTTTCTCAGATATTTACTGAGAAATGGTATAATATGATGCTAATGAAATTAGGAATTTCAAATCGAGATAATGATGATAAAGAATTAGTAGATTTACTTTTAGAAATGATGATAAAATTTAAATCTGATTATACTAACACGTTTGCTGCTTTAACTCTTGGTATTGAATCAGAAGATTCATCTTTGTTTTCATCAGATGAATTTAAGTTTTGGGAAAAGAGATGGACTGCTCAAGTTGATGCTCCCACAAATAAAAACCTGAAACTTGATTTAATGAAAAAAAACAATCCAATTTCTATTCCAAGGAATCATTTAGTAGAATCAGCTCTAAAAAGTGCAGTTAATGGCAATTTTTCTGAATATGATAATTTATTAAATCTTATCAAAAACCCATATAATTATAAATCAAACAATTTTCTTCAAATAATTCCAGAAGGTTTCGATGATTCTTATAAAACATTTTGCGGGACTTAAAATATGAAACTATTTGATCAATTAAATCCAATTTCGAGATCCTCCTTTGTTAAGTTTATTGGTTCATCAATTTTAAATTTAATTGCCTTTATAAGTTTTCCATTTGCCAATATAAATTTAAAATCGGATAAATCTAATATTATGAAAATTTCAAAATTACCAGAAACCGGTCCTTGGCCCACATCAGACCCATTTTTATTTTGTGTTCATCACAATGACAATTATCCCAAAGCTAATAATGAAATGGGACCTGAAAGTCCACTAGATTATAGAAATATAGGAAATGATTTTTCAAATTTAGATGGATGGAGTATGTATCATGGTGATAAAATTCCAGGCTTCCCTAGGCATCCTCATAGAGGATTTGAAACTATTACAATAGTTGATAAAGGTATTATTGACCATGCTGACTCTATGGGTTATTCTGCTCGTTATGGAGATGGGGATGTTCAATGGCTAACTGCAGGTGATGGAATCCAACATTCTGAAATGTTTCCTTTGCTTAACAAAGAAGATTTCAATCCGATAGATTTTTTCCAAATTTGGATTAATTTAAAATCAGAAAACAAAAGAGTTACTCCAAATTTTTCAATGTTCTGGAAAGACCAGATACCTAAAGTGATTGAGTACAACCATAATAAATATAAAACTGAGATCGAGATTATAGCAGGAGCATACAAAAATCATAAAGCACCAAATCCCCCTCCAAATTCTTGGGCCAATGAAAAAAGTAACTTTGTAAATATCTGGAAAATTAAACTAGATGAAAAAGCTAAGTTTACTCTACCAGAAGTAGAAAAAGGTATTTTAAGAAATATCTATTTTTATGATGGTAAACAAATTTGTATTAATGGTGAAAATATTGATAATCGTTCTATGATTGAGATTAAAAGTAATAGCTCGGTTGAAATACTTTCAAAGAAAGGATTTAATCAAATTTTACTTTTGCAAGCCAGACCTATTAATGAACCAATAGCAAAATACGGTCCTTTTGTAATGAATACAAAAGAAGAGATTCAAGCTGCTTTTAATGATTACCAAAAAACTGGATTTGGAGCTTGGAAATGGGATAATGATGGTCCCGTTCATGGTAAAAAATATAAAAAGTTCGCCATTGGCAATCTTAAAAATTGATATCTTATAGTGTATTAGTTTTCAACTAAATTTTTTTAATGAAAAATCATTTTTTTATAATATTATTTTATTTGACATTTGGATTTTCTCAGTGGTTTTTTACAAATCATCAAGGAAATACACGCTCATATTACGTCTCTTACCCAGGAAATTCGAATTCACCCTCTGGGTTAATTATTAATTTACACGGGTATGGAAGTAATGCTATAAGCCAGCGCTCATATTCAAACATGGATCCCATTGCACATAATCAAAATTTGGCAGTAGTATACCCCCAAGGGCTAAATAATTCTTGGAATGTGTACACTTTTTGGGATAATAATTCATATGATGATGTGAGTTTTATAAGTAATATAATTGATGAAATCAGTCAAAACTTTAATATTGACTTAGATAGAGTTTATGCTTGTGGAATGTCAAATGGTGGCTACATGTCATATAGATTAGCTTGTGATTTATCAGATAAAATTGCTGCTTTTGGATCTGTAACTGGAAACTTTATGATAAATAATTCTTTATTTGATTGTCAGAATCAAAATCGAGATATATCAATAATTCATATTCATGGTACTGCAGATGAAATAGTTGACTATTACCCACCCAGCTTTGATGGATCTCTAACTGCTGAACAAGCAATACAATTTTGGAGAAATCACAGTGAATTAACATTAGAGCTTTCTTACTCCTTAAATGAATATGTTGATATTTCTACTTTTTATAATGAATCCAATATAGCTGAATACATTCATTATAAAGTTATAGGTGGTGGTCATGATTGGTTTGGAAGTCCTTGGTCATACAATTGGGGATTTAATACTAGTCAAGTATTAGTCGATTTTTTTGGAAATCATCATCTAAGTGATTATTTAAATATTTTATTAGGTGATTTAAATGATGATGGGTTGATAAATATTTTAGATGTAATTCAATTAATAGATATTGTGATAGAGGGTTTATTTGAATCTCACTATGATTTAAATCAAGATCAGTTTATTAATGTACTGGATATAATACTACTTGTAAATATAATATTAGGGTATTGAACTGATTAGTTTCTAGCAAGTTAAATATTTAAATTTAAAATTATAAAATTATTTCAATTTGTCTAAAAATATAGTCTTCTATAAAACTTAAATTTAAATAATAAAATAGAAGTTGTGATGATAATTTTATATGTTCTGTTAAGCCTAAGTTGTTTGTTTGTAGGATTTGCTAATTTTAGTCCAGAGATAGGCTCAAATCCTTCTAAAAAAGAACAGAATACTTACAATACTTATCAAAATTATAAGGATGGTGAGTTTATAAACATTGAGGATACTCGACGAACTACGGGTCAGTTTTCAATAGTAGATTTTTTCAAAAACGATTTAAATAGATTACCAAAAGATTTATTAGAAGATAAAAAAATAAATCTAAAAAAGTTTAAGAGTCAAAATCAAATAAGTTTTTCTTGGCTTGGGCATTCGTCTTTCTTATTTAACATAAATGAAAAACTGATAATGTTAGATCCAATACTAAGTGACTATGCTTCACCAATCCCTATAAAACGTTTTAAGCGTTTCAACACTAATACTGCATTATCGATTGATGAACTTGACAGTATTGATATTGTTATTTTTTCTCATGATCACTACGACCATTTAGATTATAAAACTGTAAAATATCTTCATAATAAAGTTAGAAAATTTATTGTTCCTGTTGGGCTAGGTAATCATTTAAGAGGTTGGGGTGTAAGCTCTAATTCAATTATTGAACTAAATTGGGAGGAATCTTTTGTTGTTGATGAATTAGAATTTGTTTGTTTACCTTCGAGACATTATTCTGGTAGATCATTATTTAATACTAATAGTACATTATGGGCGTCCTGGGCCATTTTAAGTAAAAAAGGTAAAATTTATTTCAGTGGTGATAGTGGCTATGGATTACATTTTAAAGAAATTGGTAATAATTATGGTCCATTTGATGTTTCTTTGATTGATTGTGGACAATATAATAATGCATGGAAACATTTACATATGTTTCCTGAAGAATGCACTATGGCTTCAATAGATTTAAAGTCTAATTATTATATGCCAATTCATTGGGGAGCTTTTACCTTATCAATCCATGATTGGAATGAGCCTATTAAGCAATCAGTATATTATTCAGAAATGTATGGTCAAAAAATATTAGCACCACGAATTGGAGAAGTGGTTGTTTTAGATAACATCAATCACCAAATTATAGAATGGTGGAATGAATAATTATTTTTTATATATGACGGTTTAATAGATTCTGTAAGTCTTTGTAACATTTTTTGTGTATATTTTTTTTTAGCTATATATTTTGAATATGTATAAAATATTATTTATTTTCTTTTCATCGATATTTGTCAGTGCAACTCCTACTATTGATTGGTTTCAACAATACAACGGTACTGGTGAAGAATCTCATGGACACTATGTAATGACTTGTGATGATGGTGGTTTTTTACAGATTGGTGAATCGGATTTTCTTCCAAATTCTAAAATTTTTGTGGTTAAAACAAACTCTAATGGGAATCTCCTATGGAGTCGCGAATTTAATATAGGTGGACATAATTTAGGTAATAGTGCGATTGAATTATCAGATGGATATTTAATTTGTGGTGCCTTAAATAGAAATAGTGCTTTAATAAAACTAGATAAAGAAACAGGTAACACGGTTTTTAGTGAAACATTTAATAATGGTGGAACTGATGCTTTTGAGCACGCAGTTCTAACTCCAAATGGAATAGTAGCTGTTGGGTATATTTATGCACAGGATAGTAACAATACTTTTTATACTGAAGGTCAGGGATATATTATGTTTCTTGATCAAAATGCCAATGAGATTAGTAGTATAAACTTAAATCAATATATCTCTCAAGCATATAGAATTCAATATGTTAACAACGAATTATTGATTTCTGGCTTATCAGATGAGGCATTCGATTTTAAACTCATTAAAATGTCTTTAAATGGTGATATTTTATGGCATCAATCCTATGGTGGCAATGATTATGACCATTGCTTTGGAATGGATGTAGCTAGTGATGGTAGTATTTTTCTTGCTGGACATACTTTATCAGGAACTCAAAATTGGGATACGTATACAATAAAGCTTGATAATGATGGTAATGTCATTTGGGAACAAAAAGTAGGTAACCCTAGAGGATTTAATCCACAATACATACACGATGAAGCTTGGGGAATTAAAGCAACAGATGATGGAGGGTGTGTGACTATTGCTGGTACTGGTGACGAGTACAATTACTCAGAGTGTAATGGAAATGATTGTTCAGATACATGGCATGCATATTTATTAAAGTTTGCTTCTGATGGCTCTTTAGATTGGCAAACAACATTTTCATCCTTGAATTTGTTTAATTATGCATACGATTGGGCAGGTGAAGATATTGATTTAACAAGTGATGGAGGTGCAATTATAGCAATTGATAGTGGTCAGTTTGGTTTTCTAAAAGTGAATGATATCCAAAGTAGTATTTTGTTAGGTGACATTAATAATGATAATTCTATAAATATACAAGATGTTGTACTAACCGTTAATATAGTTTTGTTAGATGAGTATAATACTCTTGCTGATTTAAATTCAGATAACTTTATTGATGTACTAGATGTCATTTTAATAATAAATATAATTTTAAATTAATTATTTGAAAAGATTAGCTGTTGATGAGAATTATAGAAGAGATTGAGAAATATATAAAATTAACAGATTCAAATATCTCATTAATTACGGACTCTGTAGAGTTACAAACGATTGATAAGAATACAAATCTAATTGACGCAGGCGAATCCAATAACTTTATTGGGTTTGTTGAGGAAGGTTTACTAAGGAGTTATAAAATAGATGAGCTTGGTAATGATATTACTTGTCATTTTTTCGAACAAGGCTCGTTCTTTACAGATTTATTTAGTTATAACAAAATTGATAAAATTTCTGTTTCCATTGAGCCAGTTATAAATAGTAAAGTATATATCATTAGTGATGAATCTCTTAAAGATTTTGAATTAAAAATAGATTCTTGGAATCGTTTCGCTCTAGAATATTATCAGATGAAAACGGCATGTCTTTTAAACTTTCAAAATAAAATTAAAACGTGTAGCGCTAATCAAGCATATTCACTTTTCAATAAATACTATAAGTATGCCACACAATTTTCATCAAAAAAACATATTGCATCATTTTTAGGTATATCAAGATATACAATCTCTCGGTCAAAATTAAATTAACATTGCTAATTGGCAACATTTTAAAATTTAAATGACTAAAATTGCTCCGTTCCCTAATGAAAATTTAAATGGTTCTTTTAAGAGACAAAAAAGCTTATTTCGTGATAGCATAAACATAAAATCTATCTTTAGACCTGAAAAAAATAGATACCATCTTTATCTTTCGTATGCATGCCCATGGGCTCATGGTGTATTGATGGTTTTAACCTTAAAAAAACTTGAAACAATAGTGTCAAAATCCTTTGTAAATCCAATCAGAGATAAGAGTGGATGGAAGTTTGGGAAAAAAGACTCTCCGTATTTTGATTATATTAATGATTTTAAATATTTGTCAGAAGCATACAAGCTAATGGATAGTAATTATGATATGAGAGTTACAGTACCTGTATTATGGGATAAGAAAACTAATAGGATTGTGAATAATGAATCTTTAGATATTGTGATTATGCTCAATGATGAGTTTTTTGATTTTGATAGTTCAGATATTGATCTTTATCCTATAAATTTTCGAAATGAGATTGATGAAGTAAACAAATATATATATAAAAATATAAATAATGGTGTTTACAAATGTGGTTTTGCGATTAAACAAGAAATTTATGATTATGAGGTTAATAATCTATTTATAGCCTTAGATGTGATAGATAAAAAATTAAGTAAACAAAAGTATTTAGTAGGTGATACTTTGACATTATCAGATATAAGGTTGTTTGCAACCTTGATTAGGTTTGATTTAGTCTACTACAATCATTTCAAAACAAACATAAAACATATTTATGAATATGAACATCTTTGGTCATATGTTAAGTCAATCTATCATTTGGAAGATATTAATAGAACAATTAATTTTCATGAAATCAAAATACATTATTTTATGACTCATCCAACAATCAATCCCTCATTAATTGTACCCTCAGGCCCGGATATTGAACAACTTTTAAAACATTGAAATTAAATTATTTCATTTCATATTGCTTTTAATAGTCTTAAATTCATTTTTAGTAAAAATTGAGGAAAAATGAATTTAAAGCCTGGTAAATTATTATCCATAAAGTACAATATTATTTTAGTTTCCATAACAATTCTTGTTTTGATTCTTTTTATATTATTTTGTTCTTTCCCAATTGCAGAAAAACATGGAACTGAGGTTTCAAATCAACTTATGAAGTATGGTTTGTTTGTAATCTTTTTTATTGATTGTATTGTGGTTTTTTTCTACAATCTGTGGATAAAAAACATGAATTATGAGATAAAAGGATCAAGTATTGTTATAAACAAAGGGATTTTTTCTAAAACGGAGCAGAACATTCCTAATAGTAAGGTCACAGATTTTGTTTTACATCGTTCATTGATAGATAGATTTATAGGTATTGCCTCAATAAAAATACAAACAGCAGGTGCTTCAACTCCAGGAGGTTACGAGGGTGTTTTAGAGGGAATTGAAAATTATAAAGAAATACACCAAAATTTAAGAAGTAAACTAGCCAGTCAAGAGGTATCAATTGAAAATAATGTTCATAGTCACGAACATTCAAGCCACAATATTTTGAATCTTATCCTTAATGAGTTAAAAGATATCAATTCTAAATTGGAAAAAGATAAGTGATAATTTTTTTTCATTTCAAAAAATTTAGATGAAAAAAAATCTTTTCATATTGTTTGTTACATTAATTTTTGCTCAAATCCCTGATAAAAGAATTGTGGCAGAATGGGAGCCGTCATTGGGAACAATGATAAGGTGGCCACTTGGGATACCAATAGAATTAGTTTACGAGCTTGCCCAAGATGATATTTTATATGTTTTAGTAGAAAATACATTTCAAGAAAATTCTGCTAGAAATAGTTTTAACTCATTCAATGTAAATATGATAAATGTTGATTTTATTTTTACTGAAACTTATAGTCATTGGACACGAGATCATGGACCTCAATTTTTAATTGGTGAAAACTATTGGAGAGTGATTAATCAGCAGTTTAATGGTTATCCTGAAGAAAGTGGTTGTGATGAAAATTTAGTTGTTCAAGCTGAAAATCAAATGTCTGAAAGCCCTTTTTCGATTGATTTAAGGGGCTGGGAAGAAGATGATGATACAAACATAGATTTTGCGAATCATATGAATTGGGATATCCAAAATTTATCATTGTATTTTACAGGTGGCAACTTTATGACTGATGGATACGGTATGGGTTTTTCAACACAGCTTATGGTTAACGAAAATGGATTAAGCAATAGTGAATTTGAACAGATAGTTAGAGATCAGCTATATTTATTTGATTATCATATTCTTGATAATCCAAATGTTTTAAGCATACAACATATTGACTGTTTAGCAAAGTTAGTGGGACCTGAAACTATTATTATTAAGCAAGTTTCCGAATCAAGTCCTGAGTATGATTGTATCGAAGACTTTGCTCAATCATTTTATGATTTAAATACATTTTATGGAAGACCCTTTGAGATTCATCGTATATTCTGCCCAGCAATAAACGGAGGAGCATGGGAGGTCAATCCTGTTGCTGCATATACAAATTCTTTAATTCTAAACAATAAAGTTCTAGTACCACAATATGGTAATCTTGCCTCGACTAGTGATATCAATGCATTGAATGTTTATCGACAGGCAATGCCTGGATATGAAGTGATAGGTTTTTATAATGATTCTACTAATCCATGGTATGGGGAAGATGCATTACATTGCAGAGCTATCGGAATATTTGATCCTAATATGATTCACATATCACACAAATCTATAAGATCAGAGGAGTTAATTAATAATTCTTTTATTCGTATAGAGGCTGAAGTTATTGATTATAGTAATTTTGATTCTAGCTTTTTAAATGCTACCTTGAATTGGAAATATGAGTCAGAAAATAGTCCATTTAATCAGATAATATTGAATTCTGAGAGTGATAATATATATTCAAATTTATTTCCTAGTTTGAATCCTAATACCACCATTGAGTATTTTATTGAGGTAACAAGTTTAAATGGTAATTCTACTTTTCATCCAAATGCAGGGTGGCACACCTTTAACACAGTGGACATATCTTTGGGTGATGTCAATGCTGATCAATCTGTAAATATTCAAGATGTTATATTAACAGTTAATTTAATTTTAAATAATCAATATGATATGATTGCTGATTTAAATACAGATGGTTTGGTAAATGTTGTTGATATAGTTCAAATAGTAAATGTTATTTTAAATTAGTTGTTTACAATTTTTGTTTGTATTTCTTGTTGCTAATTATCAAGTTATTTAATCTCATTTGATTTATTTAATAACCGAATTTATATAAAGCTTCTTTCAAAGAGTTTTTTTTATTTTGTAAATTATAACCATGATTAAATCTTTTTTTTTATTTTTTCAAATCACGACATTTTTTTAGTTAGTTCCTTTTGTTAACCTTTAAAAATATATCAAAAAAATATGGTTCTCTTGAAGCGCTAAATAATATTTCATTCACAATTCCAGAAAATTCAATATTTGGTATTTTAGGTGCCAACGGTAGTGGTAAATCAACATTTATGAAAATTTTACCTGGATTGATTTGTAATTGGTCCGGTGAAATTCTTTATAAAGATAATAAGCTAAGTCCTAATAGTCAGTTGTTAAAAAAAAATTTTGGGTATTTAATAGAATCCCCTCGCTTTTATGAATATCTATCTGCAAAACAAAATTTAGAGATTTTGACACGAATTTCTGATTTAGGTATTGATAGAATTGATTACGTACTCGATTTGGTTGAACTTTCAAGTCGTTGTGATGATAAAGTATCAGCATATTCTTACGGTATGAAACAAAGATTGGGAATTGCACAAACACTATTGCACAATCCAAAAATAATTGTATTAGATGAACCTAATAATGGTTTAGATCCTAATGGTATAAGTGATATGATTAAACTAATAAAAAAATTAAAAGATGAAGGAAAAACGATTTGCTTAAGTACACATAATTTAAAAGATGTCGAGCAGATTTGTACTGATTTTACTATTTTTAAAAATGGTGTTAATACAGTTGTATCTTCAATGCAATCACAACTTCAAAATAGTCATATATGGCTTGTTAATGTAGCAGAATATGAAAAAGCTATAAATCTATTTAATGAGTCTGAATTATTTGAAGTGGTAAGCACATACAATCAGGACATAGTAATTGAATCTAAATCAGATAACACACTAGATGATATCCATAAATTGTTATTCGGCCTACAATTATATAAAATCAGTAAACAATCTAATTTAATTTCATATTTTAACAATGATTAGATTATTACATAACGAACTAATCAAGGCTCTTTTCAAAAAAAGGACATATATTAGTTTTGTTTTAATTGCATTACTTATACCCGTAATTGTATATGCAATTGATTATGGCGCAATCTCTTTACAAAATAAGATTTATGGTCAGATGCAAGATTCATTTATTTTTGTTGGTTCTGTAATTAATGGATACTTTTCAACTTATTTGATTATTGCTATTTTAATTTCTCATATGCCTTTTCTTTCTACAATTGTACCCTCTGAAATTATATCAGGTGAATACTCTAAAGGTACATTTAGAATTTATTTAACCAGACCAATTAGTAGAGGGTCTGTATTTATATCAAAAATGTTAGTTGTTTACATTTATACGACATTTATGATGTTTTTCTTTTTTTTCTATAGTTTATTCATTTCTTATTTATTGCTGGGTAGTGGTGAGTTAATTGTTTTTCATAAGGGTATTCTTTTACTATCAGAAGATGATATCATTTGGAGGTTTTTTTTAAGTTTCATATTTTCTAACTTAGTTATGATTACAGTTTCCTCACTATGTCTTGCTTTTTCATCATTTTCTAAGAATAGTGTTACATCTATCATTTCTACAATTAGTATTGTTTTTATAGGAACTGCTATATCATTTATACCAATTGATATTTTTGAAATGGTAGATCCATATTTATTTACAGGATATATAGATATTTTTCTATTAGCTTTTCATGATCCCATTCCATACAAAACATTTTTAAATTGTTTTATCGTTACCTCATTCTGGTCGCTCATTTTTATAGTTTTTGCATATTATAATTTTTCAAAAAGGGATATTTTAGAATGAAAATAGTCAAGAAATTAATTCTAGTATTAACTTTTTTAAATATTTCTACTTTCTGTTATGAAAATATAGAAGAATACATCATAGAAAAAACAAATCATCAATTTAATTTAGTGAATGACTATCAAGTTGATATGATTGTTAGAGTTTCGGTTCCTGCTTTTAGAATGCCCAAAAAAAAATATAAAGTGTTTTATTCAAAGCCAAATAAAGTCAAAGTTAAGGCAAAAGGGTTTGGTATCTTACCCAAAACAGGACTCTTCACATCACCAAGTGATAACTTTGACAACTTAAAAAATATTAGATTAAGTGATACTAAGGATTCTTTAAATATTAATGATATTGTAATTATAGGCGATTTAATAGTTGATAGTTTAAAGGTAGAAATGCCAAATGAATATTCTAAGCTAGCATTTGATCCAGTTGTAGAAGTTCGCATTGACACTTTAAAATGGGTTATAAAAGATGTTACTACGAAGCTTGATACATTAAAACTTTTTCATATTAACAATAGTTATGAGTTATATGATAATGAATTTTACATGCCTAAGGAATCTGTTGTAAAATATTTCATAAAAGATAAAAAATTGTTTAATTGGCTCAACAAGGATGCTGGAAACATAATTGGTCAAGGAAAATCCTTATCCAAGAAAAGTAATTCTATAGTTGAAGGAACCATAAAAGTTGAGTATAAAAATTATAAATTAAACAAAGGTATCAAAGATAGTATTTTTGATTAAAAATACTTTTAATGAAACTAATATCATATTTTTAAACTTTGTCTATGAATCTAATTCTGAAAAATAATTAAACTTCTCATATTTGAATGTAATCTTTGAATCTATATATTTAGTACCCGGACCACCTAAATGAAGAATAATATTAAATTGATTACACAACTTATTGATAGTTT
>MDTA01138133.1_pt1 | contig 21551 bp, 19 predicted proteins | sample 811151 | NCBI WGS metagenome assembly MDTA01 (sample SAMN05326648, study PRJNA326480) | marine metagenome | isolation source: seawater | place: Indian Ocean: South | collected 2010 | reverse complement strand
TGTGCTAAGTAAATTTAGTTAAATAAAGCAATAATTGTGCCAAAAATACCATTTATGCCCATTTATCAAAGAATTAAATGATATAGCCATTATGTTCAAAAAAATAATTCTTTTTGCAACAAAGTGATACACTTTTAAATTGTGCTTTTGTAACATTATGCTACAAAAAAAACATTTAAAGTTGAAATAATAATCTCCAGTTCTTGATTCACGAGTAGTATTTCGGTGATAGTGTCTAAAGTAAAATTTTATGATAAATTCCTTAAAAAAACTTAAGTCTGCACCAATAATCTATTTCTTTTTCAGGGTTTGTGCTATCTGTATTGCACTACAATTATTTTATGACTTTTTCCTTCTACCCAACGGAAAGACAGATGCATTTTTATGCAGATCAGGTGCTTTTTCAGGAGCATTTTTGCTGAATATCCTTGGATGGGAAGCTAACTGTTGGGGATCCATTTTAGCAGTGGAAGGGTACGGAGCCGTTGAAATAATTAATGATTGTAACGGGCTAATTTTAATGGGACTTTACTCTAGCTTTATCCTGGCGTATCCCGCAAAAATTACTCTCAGAACAGGTTTTACAATTTTAGGAATAATTTTAATTTATATTTTCAATATTTTTCGGATTATGGGATTTGCCTTAGTCAATGTATACATACCAAATTACTGGGATATATTTCATGAATTCAGTGCATTTATTTTTCTTTACCCAGTAATTTTAATTTTATGGTATTATTTGACAAAAATAAGTGGAGGGGACGATATTCTTTCCCCCTCCAAGTTATCAGCTACCTAGGGATCTTTTCTCTAATATATCTAACAATAGTCCGCCCTGTCCGCATTGATCTAAATACAAAGATATTGATTCCTATTTTTGAAACCTTTACAGAAAATGATTCAATTATAATTGAATCAAAGCAGAGAAGAATTGAAATTTTAATAGAAGGATATGACCGAAGCAGAGGTTTTGGTATTCCTTTTGGTGGATATTTTTGGCTGCCCTTTTCTCTGTTTGTAGTACTCAGATACAAAACGGGAATGAAATTGATCGGCCTTTATCACTTATTTTTAATCTTCGTCCCCCCAATGCTTGGTCTTTTATTTATACACGGAATACACCTAGGAGGTATTTTGCTACGTTTGAATGAAATTATATTTCATGCTCTGTTTCTAATATTCATGTTTGTGGGTATTAAGGGTATCTTAAAAAAATGGAGAGAGAATAAAAAATTTTAAAATTCTTTTTCTGCTTCTAATTTAAAATTTTCATCGAAACGACCTGACAAATTTTGATCTTTGTCAATATATACTATTCCCTCTTGATCATGTGGTTCACCGTAAATGGAATGGATAGACTTTAAACCGCCTAACCATCTCCTACTATCACTAAGATATACTAAGTCCCCAGGTTTAGCTTTCATTATTTTCATGTCTTTTTTTGAAAATCTAACAGTACCACCCGCATTATCTTGTATTTGAAATTTTACTAATACTTTTTCTCCTTTTTCTCTATTTACAGGTGAACCTTTAAAAATTTCTTTTAGCCTTTTTACTTCGAAAACTGTAAGCCCATCCAAATTTTCCTGCTTAGGGGGTTTTGTAAGCAAACTCACAAACACACCCACAAAAGCACAAACAAAAATATTGTAGAGGGCACCAATGTAAGAATAACCTTTTCCCGGGCGAAGTTCAATTCCATGTGAAAAAGGTTTGATTAACTCATGATTAAATTGTCCTAAAATCATGAGAAAGGCGCCAACTGTAAATGTAGCGATAACGGCCGGAGTTGTAAATCTTCTCCAAAATATACCTAGAAATACCGCTACAACTAAAGGCGGAGTAAATGTAGAGTGAAACCAGCCATGAGCCTCATAAATTGAACCAAATGAGTTAAAAAAGGGAACCAAGAGCACAGCTACTACCTTAACGACTACAGATGCTAAACGTGCTACTCTCAATTGTTCTTTTTCACTTTGTATAGATTTTTTGAGCGGGCGATAAATATCGTTGACAATGATTGCTGAAGAAGCATTCACTAAAGTATCAGTAGTTGACATTAGAGCAGCACAAAGAGCAGCAATAATAAACCCAAATACACCCGGGCTAGCAACGATATTTGTTACAGCAACAAATACATCATTTGGTTGTATAGAATCAGGTAATATTCCTGGCATGCCATTTGCAATTGCTCTACCAATCCATCCTGCATTCGAAACAACAATCGCTGAAATAGGTAAGACAATTAACACATTAAACGCAGCTGCTTTTCTTCCTTCATTAACACTTTTAGCAGCCATAAATCTCATTATTAAACCTTGATTTAAAAATAAAAAACCTATGGATCCAGCAATGCCATCTTGCCAAAAGATACCCACAAAATTAAAATCTGGCGGGTGGTTGTAATGAGCTAATGGTAATTTTTGGGTAGGCTCTAAATACTCCCAAAAGTTTTGTAATCCAATTATTAATGTTCCACCTCCTATGTATTGAAGTCCCAAAAAAAATAAAAGTAGTCCAGCAAATAAAAGGATTAATCCTTGAAATAAATCGGTAAATATCACTGATGTTTGACCTCCAAAATGCATGTATACAGTGGTCGCGATAGCAATAATTATGACAGTGAGCATTAACGGAATATTGTAAATTTTGTAAAGAGCAGTTGCTAAGGTCAAGAGTTGGATAGCGACATATCCCATCATATATAATAGTGTCATCGTAGTAGCCAGTAATCTGGCTGTTTTATTAAATCTTTTTTCAAAATATTCAGGTATCGAACGAACTTTGGAGTAATAAATGATTGGCAGCCAACCAAACATAAATAACGGCATAAAAAACCAATCGTTCATATATGTCATCGTAGAGGAGAAACCATATTGATAAGCTTTTGTTGAGTATTTTACAAAACTATGTGAACCTATACCTGTTGCTACAATCGAGATTGTAATAAGCCACCAAGAAAATCTTCTTCCTCCGAAAAAGTAATCTGAGGTGGAGTTGCTATACTTGCCAAAATAAGCACCAAAACCCATTACCAGAGCAAAGTAAATGAGTATTACTGCTCGATCAAGCCCCGTGCCAACTGCAATTTCCATTCTACTTGTTTAACGCTAAAAAGATAAAAAAAGCATGAATTCCAGCATAATAAAAAAATCCAAAAATTAAAAGATAATACCATGTTTTATGTGTTACTTCCTGGATTTTTAAGCTTTGAGAACGAGTAATAATGTACATACCAGTAGAAAATATAATCCCACCAGCCGCGTAGAGATAAATGAACGGTAACCAGGTTGTAGAAAAATCAAGCATCTTTTTGAACTCCTAGCAAGTCAAACTGAGGCTTTAATTTACTCCAAGAATCATTTAATGCCTCCACTATAACTCTTGTATTATTTATCACAGGCATAAAATTGTTATCACCGCTCCAACGCGGAACTATGTGATAGTGCAAATGCTCTTCAATACCAGCTCCACCTGCCTTACCAAGATTTGCGCCAAAGTTAAAACCGTCTGTGTTCATTAATTTTTTTAGAATATTCATTGATTTATTGGCTAGCCACATAATCTCCTGATTACCAACACTATTTAATTGATTTGTGTCGGCAGTGTGCAAATAAGGTGCAATCATAATATGACCATTTGAATATGGATATAGGTTCATTAAAGCAAAAACCTCAACTCCTCTATACAAGATGAGATTTTCTTGGTCATTGCTACTTAGAGATTTCTCACAAAAAATACATCCATCATCTTTTTTAGTATGGATATAATCCATTCGCCAAGGTGCCCAAAGCTTATTCATCCTCTGAATTTTGCCAATTTTTAACTACTTTTTGCTCATACTCCTTTGGCATTTTTTCATAGTGTCCAAATGATTCCGAGTGAATTCCTCTTCCGCCAGTTAATGAGCGAATAGTTGTAGCATAATTATATAACTCCGCTTGAGGAATCTCTGCTTTAATTATTTGGAAACTGCCATCAGTATCCATACCCATGATCTTTCCTCTTTTTCCGGATATATCGCCCATAATATCACCCATAAACTCCTCTGGAACCTTGACCTCAATATTAATTATAGGTTCTAGTAAACATGGCTGTGCATTTAAGAAAGCGTCCCGAAACGCGTGCTTCCCGGCAGTTTGAAACGCAATATCTTTTGAATCAACTGGATGCATTTTCCCATCATAAAAATCAATTTTTATATCTACTACTTTACATCCTGCTAGAATTCCATCTGAGCATGCCGTTTTAACTCCTTTCTCAACTGAAGGGACAAATACCCTATCAACATTTTGGCCAACGAGAGATTGAGTAAATTCAATTCCCTCTCCCCTTTGCTTAGGCTCAATTTTCATCCAAACTTCTGCAAACTGTCCTGCACCACCAGATTGTTTTTTATGGCGATATTTTGATTGCCCTTTTGCATTTATTGTTTCACGATATGGAACCTTTGGTTCATGCAATGATATGTCTATCCCAAACTTTCTTTTCAATCTATCGGTGCAAACAGTTAAATGGAGCTCTCCTTGTCCTGAAATAATAGTTTGTTTCACCTCAGGGTCAACTCGATAAACAAAGGTTGGATCCTCCTCGTGAAGTGTAGAAAGTCCAACGGCTAGCTTTTCTTCATCGCCTTTAACAGTAGAAATTATTGCTGCATGTATGTTAGGAGTGGGTAGATTCAATTTTGGAAGAGTTAAATGCTTACCAGAACATAGAGTGTTTCCTGTATGGGTATCTTTTAGTTTTACAACTCCAGCAATGTCCCCAGCCCGCAACACATCGACAGGGGTTCTATCTTTTCCATTTAATATAAATAGTTGTCCAAATCTTTCGCTAGAGTCACGATTTGAATTATAATAGTCTTGCCCGGTTTTTACTTTTCCAGAGTAAACTCTAAAAAGAGATAATTCGCCAACATGAGCCTCAGACATAGTTTTGAAGATTTGTAAAACAGTCTCTTCCCCATCCAATGATACATTAACTTTACTTTCATGTTCATCTGCTGCCTGAATCGTTTTTCTGTCAACGGGTGATGAGCCATATTTAGAAATAAAATCACATAATCTGGAAACCCCAACATTGGTTATTGAGGAAGTACAAAACATAGGTATGAAAACTTGATTCTGAATAGCGTGATGAATTCCGTTTCTCATTTCTTCTTCGGTAAGAGAACCCTTGTCAAAAAACTTTTCTAACAAGCTATCATCCGATTCAGCAACATATTCAACTAGCTCTTCATGAAGCCCTTTAACTTTATCAACTAATTCATCTGGAAGCTTACTTTCAGTCATTTTACCGGATCCATCTAACTGATATGTAATGAGCTCTGTTCTTAAAACATCAATATTCTGATTATATCCTGGACCCTCATTAACAGGTAGCTGCATTGGGAATACTTGATTTCCAAATCTTTCTCTTGCCTCATTTAGAATAGTGTCAAATTTCGTATTTTCTCTGTCCAATCCATTTACGACAAGTATCTTTGGAATACCAAGTTTTGAGGCATGGCTCCACATTGTCTCAGTACCAACTTCTATCCCATTCACAGAGTGCATCGTAATTATTGCCGAGTCTACAACGCTCATAGCTCCTAGCGCTTCTCCAACAAAATCAGAATACCCTGGAGTATCAATAAAATTGAACTTTTTATCCATCCACTCCATGTGTAGAGGTGTTGAGTGAATGGAAATTTGTCTAGATTTTTCTCCAGGATGATAATCTGAAGTTGTTGTCCCTTGCTCAATTGTCCCAAGCCGGTTAATTACGCCACTTAGTTTTAACATTGCCTCTGATAATGAAGTTTTACCTGAGGCACCGTGGCCAACAATTGCACAATTTCTAATATCTGACGCATGAAACTGTTTCATAATATTCCCCCATCATAATTATAAATTTTCTTATGCATTTAACTTTAAAGTAAACATCCCAATCTAGGAAAAATAAAGAGGATTAAACTTCTCATAATTGATGACGCTCAATGAAGGATCTTAACGCTGGAACAAGATAAATATCATCAAGGTTATATTCCATGAAACTTTTAGCTAAAATATTTAAGCGCTGTTCCAAAGGCTTCATTTTATTAATAACAATAACTTTTTCATTATGTATAACGCAAGACCCTCCCGCAAAGTCTCCTTTTCCCTTCAAAATCTTTACTCCCAACTTTTCGCTGAGCTGCTCAAACTCATTGTATATCTTGTTTTTATTCATTATAACAAGTTTTTTTCACCTCCCTTTTTAAGAATTTCAACCATATCTTTTACCATTTCTACTTTGTCACGGTGGACTACTAGCGTTACATCCTCAGTATTAACAACGACTAAATCATCTACACCAACAACGGCAGTGAATTTTCCTTCAGACTGGATAAAATTATTTGTTCCTTCAAGAATCTTTCCGTTACCACGGATAATATTACCATCATCATTTTTAGCTAAAACATCATACAATGCATTCCAAGAGCCAAGATCATTCCATTGAAACCCACATGATACTACATAAATATTGCTTGATTTTTCTAATAAACCATAATCAATTGATTCTGGCGAAACATAATCCCATATTTCATCAATGGGTTTATTTTTTTTTATTCTTTTTTTAATCTCTTGCAACGATTCATATAAATCAGGCATGTGTTTTTTCAGCTCGCCCATCAAGGTTTTTATTTGCCAGATAAACATTCCAGCATTCCATAAAAAGTCACCACTGCGAATAAATCTTTCTGCAAGTTTATAATGCGGTTTTTCAGCAAAAGTTTTCACTTTGTAGGCCCCAGGGTAATCTCTGATTGGGGAATCATCATATTGAATATATCCATAAGCGGTTGATGGATGCGATGGCTGAACACCCAGAGTAATCATTGATTCAGTTGCAATAGCAAGTTTCTCTGAAGTATTTATTGCTTGTTCAAATTCGTTATGACCGATGATAAGGTGATCTGCAGGAAAAATTCCAACAACTGAATCCTTATTATGGATTCCAATTATTGTACAAATTAATCCAATAGCCGGTGCAGTATTTTTCCCATTTGGTTCAGCAATTATATTTTCAGGTTTTATTGATTTTACATTATCTATAATTGATTCCCTAAGGTCTGCTCTTGTGATGATGTATATATCAGTAACTCGTTTCATTTTAACAAGGCGATCAACAGTCATTTGCAACATAGTATAATTGCCAACTATATTTAATAACTGTTTTGGCTTATCTCTTCGGCTGAGCGGCCAAAATCGAGAACCACTACCCCCTGCTAAAATGACACACTTCATTTAAATATTATGTTTGATAATTCCATGTCCCAATTGCCACGAATATTTAAAGTATCTTGATAATAAAAAAATTTCTCAGAAGGAATGTAAGGATCTATACCACCAAAGGAATAATTATTATCATTATCCCTGTCTTCAAAAAAGATCAAACTGTATTTCCCCTCATTTAACCGATCTATTGAAAATTTTCCATCTGAATTTACTACAGTATAAAAATCTTCTCGCTTTTTGTCAAGTTTTGTTAGCATTGCGATCACTTTCACAGGTAAGTGAGAATCTATTTGCCCTAACAGTCTTCCATATCGATTGTGCCCTTTTGTTTTAAAAGGCAGAACCACAACTGAATCTGCCCTGACTTCTGGAAAAAAGGGTGATATACTTGTTGAATCAATTTTAATTTTGTATTCACTATTCACCATCCAATTATTTTGGGGAGAAATTTCAAGAAGTAATGGCGACATCCATCTATAATTTGATGGGATTGAAATGGAATCATTCAATACTAATTTCGGTGGTGTTCGAAATATTCTTTGCATGGGGGTTGAAAAATTAATTTTTATGGGGACAATAGTATCCTCATCAAAACTATGGACATAATCTGTTCCAGGCAGACTAATTGTTAAGTTCTTTTTGTTAATTAAAGTATCAGTACGAACGTCAATATAAATTGAGTCAATTAGAGTTTGTTGACCCATTTTAAGGCTATTTGACAAGAATGTGACTAATCCAGGGTGATCAATAATTGGAGGAAGGATAAAATGAACTATCTTTCTGTTTTCAGGATCTAGGAACTTATCTACTTTCTCGATTTTTGAATTTTTATAAAAAACTTGGAGCGGAAGTATATTAATAATCTTTGATACGTCATGATCAAAATTCAACTTAAACCATGTATCTGATACCCATTCGACCCGATTTATTTTATTGACTATTGAGCTCTTTGGAATAATAACGTTAACGTCAAGAATCTCTTGGTCTTTTTTTAATTCAAGATTAAAGTGCCATGGAAGTCCAATTTGTGTTTTATTGGGGTCGATTTTTATTCCTACTAATGACCTGTCTATACCCACTAATTTATAAACACCCGGCGATAAAAAATTAAACATAAAACTTCCATCATCAGACGCATCAATAGTATAATCTGGTTTCCTGTAATAAAAATTTTCAAGGTCGTCTTGATTTTTTACTCTCCACAATTGTGCAGTTGTATGGTTTGAATGTGTTATCCTACCTGCAATAATGCTGTTATCTAACTCTTCTCCAGTGGCAAAGGCTATTTGGATACCGTTACTTATTGGGACTTTATGTTCATCTTTTAAATTTCGATCAATTGAAATGACATATGTTTGATCATCTATTAAACTATCAGGGAATTGAATAATAATTACTTTCCCTTTGTATAATATCTCAAATTCATCTTCAAGCATTGGCATAATAGAAATAGATTGATAAACTGATTTTTGATCAAGATGCTCTGAGAAAGCTAGTTCTACTTTTCCGCCTTTAAAAAATGGTGCTCCATTTTCAGGGGATGAATAAACTAACTGTGGCGGGATCTCATCTTTTGGACCTCCACTTGGCATCTGGATTGCAGCACATGAAAAAAATATTTTCATAACAAAAATAGTTATAGTTTTTTTTGTAAAAAATCTCCTCAAATCAAACCTTATGTTTACTTTCAAATTTAAGATTTACTGGGATCTCTCTACAAAATCGAATCTCTTTTTTATTCACACTTAGAGTTATGCACCAGATATCAACCCCTTCAGAGTTTGCATCAAAAACTGCTTTTGCTAGATCATAATCACGCTCCCACATTGGCGCAAAGGAATAAGCATCTGACCGCTGGCAAACAAATAGAATACCCGCTCTTTGACCCTTTTGAACGAGATTTTTTAATGCCAAAGCATGCCTTTTACCTCTTTCAGTTACAGCATCAGGAAACTTAGCGACTTTATTTTCAACGAAAGTAACTGACTTGACCTCTAAAAAATATTTTTGGTTTTCAGAATTAAGAAGTAAAAAATCGAACCGATGATTACCAACTGGTATTTCTGACCTAATCAATTTGAAATTTTTAAACATTGGTAATTTTTTATTTATAATGGCATATTTTACAAATCTGTTTGGAAAAGTTGAGTCTAGCGAAATTAACTGGCATTTATGTTCAACTAAAATCGTTGAATATTTTGTCTTTCTTTTTGACAAATTTGATGCTGGTCGAACATATAATCGCGCCCCTTTTACCAAAAGTTCTTTGAGACGCCCGGGATCAGGTAAGTGACTATCAATTATTTGATTATTAATCTTTATTTTTGTTATAAACCTATTTGGTCTTCCCACAAACTCTGCTTCATGTAAAGGACCTTTTATCTTCATAAATTATGATACATTATCGGAAATAGTTAAGTGAAAATTATTCGCAAAATTTTTCAGGCTAATGCGAAAAAGCGTATGCAAATTATTTAAGGTTCTTAAAAAAATGAAATAAAATGGTAGATTTATTTGATATGGTTATTATAAATATTGTCCCGGCAATTATAGGATTATTGCTCAATTGCATCCCATCAATCATCGAGCAAATTTTTTATTGAGTAATATTCAATAAGTGAATTTGTAAAAACCTCAAGAAATCATACTTTAAATCGATGTTTTGTTTTCTGAGCCCTTAAAACAAGTAACTGTTTTAAACGTTTTATAGCAAATATGGTGCTAATATATTTCTAACAATAAAACAATAGATTCATAGTCAGTTTATGAACACTTTTAGAAAAAATATTCTTGTTATCGAGGACGAACCCGATATTGCCGAGTTGATTGAATTCAATTTAGAAAACAATAAATACCGTACTTCAATCGCGTACAATGGAGAAACTGGTTTAGAACGAGCTCGGAAAAATAATCCTGATCTAATTCTACTTGATCTAATGCTGCCAGGGATTCATGGGCTAGATGTATGTCGAATTCTTAAAGCTGATAATCAATTAAAAAACACGTCCGTTATAATACTCAGTGCTTTGGGTCAGGAGGATAATATTGTTAAAGGACTGGAGGCTGGTGCAGATGATTATATTACTAAACCATTCAGTTTAAAAGTACTATTAGCTCGAATTGAAGCAGTATTGAGAAGAGATAAAGAAACAGAGAATAATCAAAGTAAAACACTGTTGATACATGATATTTTAATAATGCCTAAAGAAAGAGAGGTCAAGGTTGGAGAAAATAAGATAGATTTAACATTTACAGAATTTCAAATTTTACATCTCCTTGCCTCGCACCCAGGGTGGGTTTTTACAAGATATCAAATAATCGAGAAAATTCGTGGGGACAACTATCCTGTGACAGATAGATCCATAGATTTTCAAATAGTTGGTTTACGAAAAAAAATGGGCTCCAGAGGAGACTTCATACAAACGATTAGAAGTGTTGGGTATCGTTTCAAGTCATACGATTAAAAATTTATTTTTAAATACCTTTCTAAAAACTTATTTTACTATACAGGTTGAAAAGACTTCAACAACCCTTTAAAGTCAGTCAATGAAAATAGCAAAGATAAACGTATTAAAATCATATGAAAAGATGTCTACAAAAGATTTAATTTTATCAAGCATGACTGAGGGCGTAATTGTTTTGGATGAGAAAAGCAAAATAGTAATAATTAACGACTCAGCAAAATCATATTTGAACTTAAAAAACAAATCGTACAGTGGTAAAAGAATTCAAGATATTGTTAAGATCCCTAAATTTGTTAGCTTTGTAAAAAAACTACTCAAGCACGATAAAGTTTTAATTCAAGAATTAAAAATTAAGAAAAACCCTGATAAGTCTTTTCTTGTAAATGGTAATATTTTAAAAGGTAAGGGGACTAATGTTCTCATTGTTATGAATGATATTACAAAATTAAAACAATTAGAAAAAGTTCGCCAGCAATTTGTAGCAAATGTAAGTCACGAATTAAAAACACCAATAACATCAATCGTTGGATATTTGGAAACTTTAAAACAACACGGCATTCCATCAAAAAAAAAACAGTTATTCTTAAAAAAAGCGCTAAAACATTCCAATAGGCTAAATTCGATAATTGATGACTTATTGTGGCTATCCTTAATTGAATCAAAAGAGGAAGACAAGAACTTCCATCTTTATCAACAACCAATTTTGCAAGTTTTGCAAGGGGCTATTGATGATGCAAAACCTATAAAAAATAAAAATAATATAAAACTTAACTGCGATGACACTATTCAAGTAAGGGCAGATGCACAGTTGCTTAGAGAAGCAATAATTAATCTAATAGCTAATGCAATTAAATATGGGGACTCTCACTCAGACATAACTCTGACTGTGACACAAAACTTTAGCGCTCATAGAACCGAGGTTAGTGTGCATAATTTTGGAGAACCAATTCCTGAAAAATATAAAGAAACAATTTTTCATAGATTCTCAAGGGTTGATAAAGGAAGAAGTCGAGAAAAAGGTGGAACGGGACTTGGTTTAGCGATTGTTAAGCATATTATCTTTGTCCATGATGGTGATGTTACATTTTGCAGTAGCTTAAACGAAGGAACAACTTTTACAATTAGCTTACCATTAATTTAGTTTTCATTTCTGTTTTTACTTCTATTTTCCCAGAGTGATAATTGTCAATGGTATTACAACAAATACAACCAGTAAATATATTAGTGGTACAAACTTATTTTTCTCAGATTTTTCTGATATAATTTCAGCACACCTTAACGGTATTTGCCTCAAAAATGAAATTCCGTAAATGAATAAAATTCCAATTATATTAAAAAGCAAGTGGCTTATCGCAGCAATTAAAGCCGAAACAGTACCTGTCAAAGCTGCCAAAATTCCAGTTATTGTAGTACCAATATTAGCCCCAAGAGTAAAAGGAAAGATTTTTCTCAGTGAAAGTACTCCAGCACCTGCAAGTGGAATAACTAATGACGTTGTGATGGATGAACTTTGTACCATTACAGTAATAATCGAACCAAAAACGATTGCTCTTATCGCAGTTTTGAAAATATATTGATCAAAAAAGGATTCAATTTTTTCAAGCACCAAACTTCGAAGAAGTTTTACAAGTGAGTATAGCATCATAAAAGTTATTAAAACACTTACTCCCAGATAAATTATATTATTATCCAATGTGAACTGTTCAATTATTTTAGCCCCATATTTTACCGCTACTTTAATTGGACTTTTTTCTTGGAGAACATCTATACTATGCACCTTTCCAAAAACTAAACTTGCAATCCATTCAGCTAAACGCTGAATGAAATGGAATGACCTTTCCAATGGAAAAAGAATTATAACGGCGAGAATATTAAAAAAATCATGGACGGTGGATGCCGCAAAAGCTCGCTTAAACTCATTACCCTTGTTAATGTGACCCATTGAAACAATCGTGTTTGTGACAGTTGTACCGATATTTGCTCCCATAACCATACAAATTGCACTTGATAAAGCTAATGCCCCGCTGCTAACCATACCAACAATGAGCGAAGTTGTCGTAGACGAACTTTGAAAAAGTACTGTTGCAAATACACCAATGAACAGAGCAATGAATGGATCGCTGGTCGCTAAGAAAATTGATTTAGCAGTATCTGCACCCATATTTTTTATTGCAGAGGACATGCCATTAATTCCAACCAAAAACATATAAAGTGCACACACAACACCGGTAGCCTTCAGAAGGATATCAATAAATTCTTTTTTCATTATAGTATTCAATTTAGAAAAAGTCAGTTAGAATATAATTAGATTAATATGAATCAACATTTTGAAAGTAATCTTTTCCATTATTCAAAGAAAAATATTTTTTAAACTATTCCACATTAACACCAGACAAAAACCTATTAATGACTATTAGGTTTCTGATTAAAATTTCAATTATTAGATTCTGTTCATGCTTCATAGGTTTTTTTGTACTCTCATTTGGTTTTCTTACAGCTATGCCTCTAATAGTACGTTTGCTATCCTAAATTTTAAAAACATTGGCCTTGAGAGTAGCTTAGTTAGTGAATTTTATCAAGGTTTTCAAAATGAATTACTTAAAATGGAAAATATGAATCTAATCGATCAAGATCTCATTGAATCGCACTACATTAATGAAAATATAGATCCAGATAATTGCGATGATAGCTGTATGGTCCAAATTGGAAAAACAGTGGGAGCAACAGAAATTATAAGTGTAGTGATGATTTACGATACAAATTTATTTAGATCAGTTGCAAGAATATTTAATGTAAAAACAGGTCAGATAACGAAAGAGATTACTTTTAATACCGAAAAAAAGAATGAGCTCACACAATTTGTAATATATTATCTAACCAGAAAATTAACGGGCATCAATGTACCTGAAAAATTTGATGGGAAAAAGATGTATAAAGTCACTATTGAATCTGTAATGATTGATGATAAGGATTTTTTCAGATCATCGTTTGGTGAACCCTATCCAATTAACCTAATTGTCACCGAGAATGGAAACTTAATTTGGAGACTTGATTTGGCAAGCATGAGAGGTTTCAGAACAATTAAAGAAAGTATGACACTTGCATTCGATATAAGAAAAAAATATGAAATTCAAATCTTTGACATGGGTTTCCCAAGAGAGTCAATGCATTACCGATTATCAAATAATTCAGGGGCATGGCCTTTTGATACATCAAGGCATCAATTAGGAGACCATTCATATATAAACTTTAAAACAAGTGAGGACCATACGCTAGCATTCCAACCTAATAAAATCATAAAATCTATTTTACCGAAAACGCGGTAGAGTATTTATAAACGTCTAGATTAAATGTTCATCTCTTAATAAGTAAAAAATGATTTTCAAAATAATTATAAAACCTAACTATTTTTTAGATTAATATTATGGAAAAAAATGTTGAAAAAATTAAACATATTTCAGTTGGCAATAATTAATGATAATGAATAAGTCTATTCTAATGAACCATCCCGAAAATCTTTCTGGACTTACAATCAATGATTTAAATAAATATCTTCCTGCAATTCTAACGGTTGAGGATATGAAAATGTCTAGAGAAAAAATGGTTGAAGGCCTTTACCTTACTGAATGCATAGATGGTTTGAAGCAAATACCGGATAATTCAATAGATTTGATAATAGCAGATCCCCCTGAAGACTTTTCTGAAAATATAGATTTGAAGAATTATACAATGACACTCCAAGACTACTATAGTTGGAATATTAATTGGCTCAAAGAAAGTCGCCGAATTTTAAAAAGTACCGGCGCCATTTATCTTTTAACTAATTGGCATTATTCAAGCATGTATCAAAGTTTGCTAAATAATTACTTTAAGTTACAATCTCGAATAACTTGGCATGACCCTAATAAGGAACAGAAAGCTAAATTAAAAACCTGGAAAAATGTTGTTTCAGATATTTGGTTTGCAACTAAATCTGATGATTTTCAATTTAAACAAGAACCCGTAAGTACAAAAACTAATAATAGCACAAATGATCACGATATTTTAGTTCAGAACCTTTGGACTAATATTCCAACATCCAATGTAAATAAATCCGATAAACCAATAGAACTTTTTGTTCGAATTTTAAAAGCAAGCAGCTTCAAATTAAATTGGATCCTTGACCCTTTCATGGGCACAGGGGGAGTAGGCTTAGCTTCTAAAAATTGTGGCCGCAGATTTATTGGATTTGAGACTAACAAAGATAAACTATTATTAGCAATGAAACGTATTGATCAAGAAAAAAAATAATGAAAATTTCTGAAAACATAAAATTAGAGATGTACCGATCAATGAAATCAGGTGAAAAAAATAAAGCAATAGCACTTCGTACCTTATTAGCTAAATTAAAATATAAAAAAATTGAAAAGGGTGTAGATTTATCAGAAAAAGAAGAGCTCGATTTGATGAAATCAATAGCAAAACAACGGAAGGAATCGATTGTCATTTTTGAAAAAGCAAATCGTGAAGATCTTGTCGAGAAAGAGAAAGCAGAACTTAAAATAATAGAATCATATCTTCCTGAAATGCTGAGTGTTGATGATACAAAAAAAATTGTCAAATCAGTGATTAGAGAAACTGGGGCGAAAGAAATTAAAGATCTAAGGATGGTGATGCCTCAAATCATCAAAAAGACTAATGAGGAAATTGATGGTAAAATAGCAAACCAAATAGCAAAGGAATTGCTTCAATAAATGGCATGGTTCCTTGATGGATTATCGCTCTTAATATTGATTTTTTTTGGAATCAATGGATTTTCAAAAGGTATCATCGAAGAGATTGGTAGACTCCTTGGACTAATATTTTCACTAATTATCGCAATATCTACCAGTGTCGAAATTTCTGGGGAAATACTTTCTATCCTACCTTTTGACGCATGGATTTGTCTGGTTTTATCATTCACTAGCATATTTTCTTTTTCACTCATTTTTTTTAGAATTCTCACAAAATCAGTGCATCTTGCATTTTTATCCAAAAACAACAAATTGGCAAATAATATTTTGGGATTTATGTTTGGATCTCTAAAAGGTTTTTTTGTAATTATTATTTTTGTATGGCTATTAAATATTTTACCATTAAAAAGGTGGTCGTACATAATTTCAGAAAATTCAAAAATTGCAAAAACTGGTACTGAAATTCGTACTGCTGTAGTATCTTTTTTTAACTGGGAAGATCCAATTGCACTTGGAGAATCCTACATTATTAATTTGACCCAACCCTAGTGCCTAGAATTCCACCAAATGTAATTGACCAAATAAGGGATGTTTCAGATATTATTGATGTCATATCAAGAGAAGTGGAACTGAAAAAAAGAGGCTCAAATTATTTTGGTATATGCCCATTTCATGATGAAAAAACAGCGTCTTTCAGTGTCGCTCCTGCCAAACAAATTTATCACTGCTTTGGGTGTGGAAGTGGAGGAAATGTTTTTTCTTTTTTAATGGAATACCATAAAATAAGCTTTCCCGAGTCAATTAAGATGCTGGCAGATTGGTACAAAATTCCTATAAAAATTGATACTGAAGCTAATGTTTCAGAGATATACACAGTTCTATATCAAATGAATGAAAAAGCATTGAACATATTTCAAAACAATATATTCCATGAGAAAGGCAAACCAGCTCTAAACTACCTTCGAAATCGGGGTATTAATGAAGATACTATCAAAAAATTTAGATTAGGATTTTCTTTTGATAGTTGGAATCAAATTTTTAATGCTGTTAAAACTGCAGGGTTCAACAACGATCAAATAGAGAAATCAGGTTTATTTACCAGATCGAACAAAGGGATTTTTGATAGATTCCGCTCTAGAATTATGATACCTATTTTTCATCAATCAGGGAAAATTATTGGCTTTGGCGGAAGAATAATTGGTAAGGACGATCCAGCTAAGTATCTCAATTCTCCTGAAACTATCTTGTATAAAAAAAGCAATACCTTGTATGGTATACACACATCCAAGGACCACATAAGAAAGGAGGGATATGCTGTTCTGGTTGAGGGTTATATGGACTACCTACAACTATATCAAGCAGGTATCAAGCCTGTATTGGCTACTTCCGGTACTGCATTCACTTCAAGCCATGCTCGGTTACTAACTGGTATGACCAATAAAATTATTATTTTGTTCGATGGCGACGAAGCAGGAGCTAAAGCAGCAATTCGATCAGGTTGGGAAATACTGAAAAATGGACTTGAACCACTGATAATAAGACCGCCAATTGACTTGGACCCTGATGATTGGATTCAAAATTCAGGCATTTATGAGATTAGAGAACACCTAAATAAACCAATATCTTTTATTAATTTTCATCTTGACTATTTCAAAAGTCAATCGCTTGAAGGTACCGAACGAAAACAATATATTCTAGGAATTGCTAAAGAAATTAAAGCAATCAGTGATATTATAATACGTAATGATTTGATTCGGCTCTTATCAGAAAAATTAAAAATAGAAGAAAAAGATCTAATCCAATTGATAAAAAATACCCCAATAAATAGAAATTTTAGCGGAGCAATAAATTCTGATGAGCAGGCACATAACTTCAGCTTCAATTCAATTCAAGAGAAGGCTCAAATTGAGATTTTACAATTGATGGCAAGTAATGATACCAAAATTAGAAACTTTGGTATAAAAGCATCAATGGATATTGATTTTAAACACCCTCTACTGAAAAAGCTCGCTAATCATATAAAAAACTCAAACTCAAACATAACAACTGCTGAGATCATTGAATACTTCTCTGAAAAAAATGAGCGAGACTTGGTTTCGAAAATTTTATTTGAATCACAACAAAATATTGATCCAGAACAAATTGTTAAAGATTGTTTATTTACCTTAAAATCTATACCTATAAAAGAAAAAATTCGATCTCTTCGTGCCGAAATAAGAGTCAAAGAGTCTAAAGGACATGATTCTGAGCACGAACTAAATGAGGTTATTAAACTACAAAATGAGTTAAATGAAATTTAATCAATTGAAATTCACGTTTTTTTTTACAGCAATTGTATCTCTACCAGTTTTGTTAAATGCTGCAAATGAAGTCCAACTCATTACAACACACAAAAAAAGTAATGGAACACTTCTTCGAATTGTTACCAAAAACAAAATAAAAGACCTTTCAAGTTTGGCAGGTTGGATTGGAAATGAAAATTGGTTTTATGTAACTATTAATAATTCAAGTCTTAGTGATAATTTAGGCGGTCTAATTGAATATAGCGACCCCGTGATGAGCTTAGAGGTATCAGAAAACAGAGAATCTGTCCAGTTAGGATTTTTATTTGAGCGAGATTTAGAGGATTTTGAAATTTTTCATTCCGAGGCCAGTAGAGTAATCTTAGTACAAATTTGGGAATCTGTAGGAGACAGTATCCGCTCTGAGGTACAATTATCCGAAAACAAAAACGATAATAGAGTGTTTTCCCTACCAAAAAAAGAATCTAAGGGTTCTCCTTTTTATGATTCTTTTATCTATGCAAGAGATAAATATGGCCCGGAAAAATATTTCGTGTGGTACAATGATTGGTATAGTACTGAAGACGTTATTGGTGATGATAAACAAACTGAACCTAAACCAATGAAAGTAAAAAAAATTGAGAAAGAAATTATTGGTCCCCGCTTCACAAACGAAAAAAACAATATTTCTCAAACTACTCAAAAACAGAAATCAAAGATTCGGATAAATAATATCCTTGAAAGAGGTATGCTACACCAAGGTATAAATCGACCTAATGATACTAAAAAACTTCAAGAAGCATTGCTCTTATTGGGGTACGACCTTGGTAATGAAGGCCCTAATGCTGATGGAGTTGATGGTAATTTTGGAGCAATCACCGAAGAGGCTGTAATGGAATTTCAGACAGACATGGGATACGCTAATGAAAACATTGATGGGATTGTAGGTCTTTATACTTTAAACGGATTAATAAACGAACTAAAACGATTAGGAGTTGAAACTGTTGGTGAGCAGTCCTATACAGTTGCACCAAAGACTTCATCTAAGTTTAACAATTTAAAAAGTGACTTTAAGAATTCTCAAATCCAAAAAAGGAGAGAGTCATCCAAACAACCAAAATTAACATTAGATATAGCACCCCGTAAAGCTAGTGAGTCGTACATAAAAATTAACAGCAACCTTGATGGCGCAAAGGTATATGTTGACGGATCATACATTGGGAAAACACCAATTGTAAAAAAGCTTTCTGTTAGACCTGGTTGGCATCGAATAAGGATGGTGAACCCTTTTGGTCCTCCTCCTCAATTCGTGATCCCAATACCTGATTATCAAGATATATTTGTAAGCGAGGGCCGAACCCAAACAATTCGCTTTAAACTATTTTCTGCAGTACCTGATTCAACAATTTAAAATGTTAATTAAATTCCAAGCTAGAGCCATAACTGGTATGCTGGTTGGGATACTTACTTTATCAATCGCCCAAGCAAATGAACAAAATCCCTCTTTAGAAAAACTTGCAATAAAAGAAATAGATAAAGGCCTAGACATTACATTTCAATTTTCTGATGTTCTTGGAAATAATGATATATCTGGATGGATTGACCGAAATCAATGGTTGACGTTTAACCTTTATAATATTAATCAGCCAGGAAAAGATTTTTTTTCAAAATTCATAATATATCCGATCCAAGAAATAAGACAATCAAAATCTATGGATGCTGTTCAAATTTCAATACATCTTACTAAAACAATTAAATCATTTGATGTAATTCGCCATTTGAATAGTTCAGAAATATTAATAAAGGTGCAATTCGATGAGGGTAATTATGATGGGGATGTTGTAGAGATAAAGCAGTCATTTATTTTCCCGGATAGAAAAGGAGCGCAAAAAAGGCAACATCCTCAATCTTGGAAAGATCAAAGAATTAGAACTTCAATTCGGATATTATGCGATACTCCCGGACTTCCGATATATGTTGATGATAAAATGGTTGGCCATTCGCCTCTGGATCATGGTATTGACGTTTTACCAGGTTGGCATAAAGTTGGTTATTTCCCTGAAGATCCAACAAAAATGAGTATAATACGATCACCAAAAGAAAAACTTGTGAACGATATAATGCGAATGGGTCTAATGGATGTTTTTGTTGAGGAGGGCGATGAGGCAACCGTTGTTTTAAATTATCAATCATTAGATGATGATGTTCTCGACTATAATGAAAAATTTCGCTCTAACTCATTTATCGGATTTGGAACTTTTTTCTTAGCAATTTTGCTTCTGAGTTGGGGGATGGCATAGTTAATTTATTTAATTGTAAGTTTTTTAGACTGAGTTATTATGCTTTATTTATATCATTAATATTTTCGAAAGAAAAAAATTTTATCTCTGGAATTGTTACCAGTGAAAAGGGAGATAGGTTAAAAAAAGTTCCTGTAATACTCATGACTCCAAGCCAGAATATAATCAAAAGTGTAAGAACAAATAGAAAAGGTGAATTTATTTTTAAAAAAATAGATCCAGGATCTTTTACCATACAGGCTAAACATAAAATTCTTGGAACTGGTACCGCAGATATTGTTTTAAAAAATAAAAGCTTACAATTAAAACTGACAATTCCCTCAAAGCAAGTTTCTGCAGTAGCTAAAAAATCTAATGAAAAAATTTTTCATCAAAATCCTGGTGCTAAGTTTTTTCAGTATTGGAATCCTTACAGAAGATCTTTATCAATTGAAGGAAACCCTCAAACTTTTTACGGAAAACCTTATTTTGAAGTGACATATAATAAATATAAACTCATTAAAACTGTGAAAGAGTATGACGCCGATAGGAATCCAATACAAACGTGGAATTTAAAGTGGACTAGAAGTGGTAGTCGTTCTGAATATAATGTAAAATTTCACAAAAGAGGCTCCATTTCAAGACTTGATGAAAAATTATTTTCAAATCAACTTAGTGAAGTCAGATCAGGGTGGGTAGCCACATATAAAAGTAGAAAGGATGGTAGACCAAAAGAAATTATTGTCAGAGATGATATAGGAGTACATTTCTATACATACAAGTTCACATACGCTTCGCAAGTAGACTCAAATATCGTGATGGAAATAATTGAATCTTCATATTTTCGCTCTGATGATACTTTTGAAGGTCGCCATTTAGTTTTTATGGAAAGCGGAGAGTGGTTGAGAATGATTCAATACTATGATAAAGAAAATAAAAGTGCATTTACATTAGAGTATCTTCATGATGTTGAAAAAGAGGAGACTATCGAGATTCAATTAGATAAAGATGGGAAAGAAGTTTCTAGAAAAATAATTCCTTTTCTGAAGCCAGATCAATTTGCTTATTCCCTTGAGTGGGCTGGCAGGCAAATCATAGTTCATGAATTAGAAAATAAAAGGGGTAGTGAGGGATCACTAGCGACCTCTAAGAAGAAATTAGAACAGCAATATATGTCATTTGAGCTCTTACACCCATTTTATCGTGATGAAATTCTAGACGAATACCCAACCAGATTTTTTGGGACTTGGGTTGTAGGAACGAAGAATGTAATACAATATGGCTCAACTGGATTTGGTACAGAAATACTCTGGGTTAATCATTATTCTAAAGACCCTCTGAAAAATCTTCAAACGCTTGGATTTTTTGGAATTGCAAGATCGGATATGAGTCCTGTCCTGTTTTTCCTTCCTGATCTTTATAGACTTGAATATAAATACGGCTTAGGAATATTCACAGAAGGGTATGGACTGAATTTAGGATTTTCCTTCACTCCATTGATTAACATTGTTGATTTAAAACTTGTTCCAATATCAACAAAAATAGGTGTTGT
>MDTA01135191.1_pt1 | contig 21554 bp, 22 predicted proteins | sample 811151 | NCBI WGS metagenome assembly MDTA01 (sample SAMN05326648, study PRJNA326480) | marine metagenome | isolation source: seawater | place: Indian Ocean: South | collected 2010 | reverse complement strand
TAAATTTAATCAAAGAACATGACAGAGTTTTTTATATTAAAAATCCAATAAAAAATAATTATGGTGGAATAGGTTTTAATAATAGTTTATTTCTATTTTTATTTATAAATTCCATTAATTTAAAAACTATAATTGAATCTGGAATTTGGCAGGGTTATACAACTTTTTTATTTGATCAATATTACAAAAAAATCAAAAAAATATCATTTGATATAAACTTTGATAGAATTATTTATAAGTCAAAAAATTTCGAATATTGTAATTATGATATTGAAAATTATAAATTTGATGAAAAATTAGTTTCAAATAAAACTTTTTCATTTTTTGATGATCATGTAAGTCAGTTAGATAGATTAAAATTGGCCGATAGACTTAAAATAAAATATATAGTTTTTGATGATGATTTAGATTACCAGGCAATACATTCAGATGGCTGGCCATCAATTCCAACAATAGCAATGTTAAATTCAAAGAGTAAGTATAATAATTTTACTTGGAAACAAACAGGTAGAAAAGCATACTCAAAAATTAAAATAAATAAGAAAAATACTTTACTCAAAAAATATTTTTATATAACTGCACCTAATATAAGCAGAATAACTGGTTACTATCACCAACCTCCTATGAGTTTTTTAGTAAGAAAAAATAAATATGAATAAAATAAAATGGATTTTTTTTGTAATAACTTTATGTAAATTTTATATAGAAAATAATTTTGATAAGATAACTTCAGATCTTGAGTTAACCTATGGAAATTGACAATTGATAATAAAAGTTAAAAGTATAGAAATATAATTATATACATCAATGATAATAAGAAAAATAAAAAGTTTTTTTTTTTACGTTAAAAGATTTTATTATGATCATATTGTAATAAAATTATTAGATGAAAAAAAAGTTTTTGAAAAAATTTATAAAAGTAACTATTGGGGTTCTAAAGAATCAATATCGGGACCAGGATCTGACTTAAAAAATACAGAAAATATTAGGATAGAATTACCAAAAATTATATCAAATTATAAAATAGTTAAAGTTTTAGACATTCCTTGTGGAGACTTTTATTGGATGAAATTAATAATTAACAATCTAAATATTGATTATTTAGGTGGTGATATTGTGCCTGAAATGATTGAAAATAATATCAAATTTTATTCATCAAAAAATATAAAATTTACTCAAATAAATCTGGTAAATGATAAATTGCCTGAGGCAGATTTATTAATTTGCAGGGCTTTATTTTTTCATCTTAATTTTAAAAGTATAAAAAAAATTTTAGATAATTTGAAAGATTCTAATATTGAATATATTTTATTAACAAATACACCGAGACTTGAAAATCACAAAAACGAAGATGCAATAGGTGGAAGTTATAGAGATCTAGACCTGTTCAAATCACCATTTTTTTTTCCAAAAAATTATTTATATAAATTTAAAGATACATTTAACAAAGTAAGTGGAGAACTTGATCAAGAAATGATTTTGTGGAAAAAAGATGATTTAATAAATAATTTATAATTTTTAAAAGAAAAATATAAATATGAAAAAAATTGCAATAATAAATTATGGTATGGGTAACTTAAGATCAGTGGAAAATGCTGTAAAAAGATTAAACTTTGATCCAAAAATAGTTTCTACACCAAAAGAATTAGATAATTATGATAAAATTATTTTGCCTGGAGTTGGTTCCTTTAAAAAGGCTATGAAGCTTCTTAAAGAAAATAATTGGATAAATTCTATTAATATAAATGTTAAAGAAAGAAAAAAATATTTATTTGGAATTTGTTTAGGTATGCAACTACTAGCTTCTGAAAGTGAAGAATTTGGAAAAACAAAAGGATTGGAATTAATTAAAGGAAAAATAAAATTTTTAGGAAATCTTGGGTGTAAATTAAAAATTCCTCAAATTGGTTGGAACTCTATATTTATAAAGAAAGAACATAAATTCCTTAAAGGAGTAACTAATAATATGGATTTTTATTTTGTAAATAGTTATGCATTTGTTCCAGAAGAAAAATCTTTTGAGATAGCTAAAACAAATTATGATATTGATTTCTGCAGTATAATTTCTAAAGAAAATATTTTTGGTGCACAATTTCATCCAGAAAAAAGCTCTAAAGCTGGAAGAAAAATTTTGGAAAATTTTCTTAATGCTTAAAGTAAGAGTAATTACCACAATGTTGTGGAATGGAACAACATTGGTAAAAGGAAATAAATTTAATAACTCAAGAAGAGCTGGATCTCCAATAACTACTATTAAGATTTATAATTCAAGAGATGTGGATGAGATACTTTTTTTTGATATTGAAAGCTCAAAAATTAAAAAAAATAAAATTGATATTGATTTTTATAAAGAATTAACTGACGAATGCAGTGTCCCTATAACAATTGGAGGAGGAATAAAAAAAATTAGTAACATTGATGACTTGTTGTTTGCAGGAGCAGATAAAATTTCGGTTAACAGCGAAATTTATAATAATCCTAAATTTCTTGATGAAGCTGCAAAAAAATTTGGCTCACAAACTATAGTTGTTTGTATAGATTTTAAAAAATATAATAATAAAAAATATAAATGCGTAAGTTTCTCTGGAAAAAAAACTCATAATAAAAATCCAATAGATTGGGCAAAGGAATGTGCTGATAGAGGCGCGGGTGAAATAATACTTACCTCGATTGATAGGGATGGCCTAATGAATGGATATGATTGTGAGTTAATCGATAAAATTTCTTCAATTATTAATGTTCCTGTTGTTGCTTCTGGAGGAGCTGGAAACTATAAGCACATGCTTGACGCATTTAATAGTGGCGCCTCAGCAGTGGCTGCATCTAGTATTTTTCATTTTACACAACAAACACCGGCTGAGGCAAAAAAATTTTTAAAAAAAAATAACATACCTGTAAGAAAAAATTTTAACTATACTTAAGATTAATATATTTTTAACCAAAATAAATACTGAATAAAACCCGGACCGCTTGTGATAATCTTTTTACCAGATAAATTTTATGTCCAATTATAAATGTAATTCTTATTGTTACTTATTAAATTTTTTTTAAATTAATTTCATTTTTATAATGTTCTGTCTTTTTTTTTAAACTTCATAAACTTATACTAATTGGATATTTTTTGTAATTTTGTTGTTAATAAGGATATTTTTTTATCTAATTTTGTAATTTTGCTTAATATTTTAGAAGCGTTTTTGGGATCCTTTTTAAATGCCAATCTTAATAAATTCATCCAATTAACATTATTTTTTGTTCTTATCTTTTGTATCTGATTAATAATTGTCGTTGATTTATTTTTTTTTTTCATATTTTTTTTCTTTATAAATTTTAAGTTTATACTTATTAGATTTAAAAACAAAATAAGCAGGATAATTTTCATTATCACATATCCTTAGAAGATTAAATTGTTTTTTTATACTCTTGTTAATATTAAGTTTACTATCTAATTCATTCCTTTTTCTAAAATAAGTTGGTAAGCCTTTCTGTTTCTTCCTTATAAATTTTGGATACTTTTTTAAAAAATTATTAATAATTTTTAAAGTATATTTTGCCTGTTTTTCTCTTATTTCTCCATTAAGCTCATCACCTTTAAAAATCATTTGATCTTTTAAGATAATATCTCCACAATCCAATTTTTTATCAACCATAATTAAACAAATCTTTATATTTTTTTTATTTTTTAATATTTGCCATTGTATAGGGGCTGAACCTCTTCCGTAAGGCAAGTTACTTTCATGAACCAAAAGTGTTAAAATATTATTTTTTAGAAATTTATTGCTTAACTTTTTTGTATAACCTAAAACAAATACTACATCAAAATTTTTAACTTTACTTTTGTTTGTAAAAAAATTTAAAGAATATTTTTTTTTACTAAAGTTTATATTTTTATAATTGAAATATTTTTTAATCCACAAGTTTTTATTATCAAATAAAAAAGCTATTTTTTTTTTCATTAAATTTTAAATATCATTATTTAAAATGCTTAAAGCTTAAAGGTGATGCAATTTTAATATTTTTTAACGATTTTTTCCCCAAAATCTTTTCATAAAACTTAGGTGCTACGCCTTTGTTAGGTCTTATTACTTTGATATTATTTTTTGTAAATAATTCTCCTTTTTTAATTTCTTTTGAGGAATAAATTGATCTTTTAAATATAAGTGAACCTTTCTCAGAATTAAGTATTCCATAAAATTTTTTTCCAATGCTAGCCCATGCTCTTTTTGTTTCTTGAACCAAGCTATAAAGTTCATCCGGATTTATAGAAAATGAATCGTCTAATCCCCCACCTTTTCTGTTCAATGTGAAATGTTTTTCTATAATTGAAGCTCCATAAGCTACTGCGGCTACTGCAGCTCCAATGCCAGGCGTATGGTCACTTAATCCTACTTCAACCTTAAACCTTTTTCTAATATCCAAAATTGTTTTAATATTACTATCCTCAACAGGTGCAGGATAAGAACTTGTGCATTTTAAAAAAGCATAATTTTTAACTTTATTTTTTTTTAAATATTTAACTAATTCAATTATTTCATTTAGCTTTGAAGCGCCTAATGAAATAATTATTGGTTTTTTTGTTTTTATTATACTTTTAATAAGAGGAATGTGATTATTTTCAAATGAAGCAACTTTATAAGCAGGAGGTTTAAATTTTTCTAAGAATTCTACTGCTGTTTCGTCGAAAGGTGAACTAAAGCAAATTATTTTATTTTTTTTTGCCCTATTAAATATTTCTTTATGCCATTCCCATGGTGTAGAGCCTTTTTTATACAAATCATAAAGATATTTTCCTTTCCACAAGCTATTTTTGTCTTTAATTAGAAAATCTTTTTTTTTTGAATTTAATGTAATTGTATCAGCTGTATATGTTTGAATTTTAACTGCATGTGCCCCCGCTTTTTTTGCTTCATCTATCAATTTTAAAGCTCTATTTAAATTGTTATTATGATTTGCTGAAATCTCAGCAACTATAAAAGGTTGAATTTTTGTACTAACTTTTTTTTTTAAAATAATCATTTTGTTAAGGTTAATAAGCAAGAATCTTTTTTGAAAATAAAAGTTTTATTTGTATATTTATTTTTTAAATATTCTGAAAATTGTTTTTCATGTTTTTTACTATAAAACGTTGTTGATCTATAAAATTTTATAACATCATCTAAATTATTTATTTTTAACTTGCTTTTAAAATATTGAATTTTGTAAGAAAAATTATTTTTTTTATAAAATCTTTCTATTTGTTTATATATCAATAAGCTTTCGTTAACTTTTTTTGGCAATTTATAAAACTTTGCTGCAATATCTGCAATTCTATTAGGTTTCATTGGTACAAAAATTACTAACTTTCCATTAGTTTTTAATTTGGAAATTAGATTTTTAATTAAATTTAAAGGTTTTTTGGCATAATATATACTATAAACAGAACTAATTATATCAAATTTAATATTTAAAAAATATTTTTTATCAATTTTTTTAAATTCATTCATATCGCCTTGAAAAATTTTTATTTTTTTTTTTTTATTTATTTTATTTTTAGTAGTTAAAGTTGATTTTTTTGACTTATCAAAAGAATACAATCTTCCATTTGTTCCTAAATTTTTAGAAAAATATTCACTCTGAGTCCCTGTGCCACAACCTACATCTAAAATATAAAAATTTTTTTTTATTTTTAATTTATTTTGATACCATTTGTGTATATTTTTATTTTGATACTTTTTGTTAAAAAATAATCTGAAATTAAGATTTTTATCTGATATTGATTTTTTTACAAAAGTTCTATCATTTTTCATGTTTTAATCTCCCTAGCAATTTCAAAAGCTTCTGACATTTCAAGACCTGAAATATTACCCCTATATAAAGCGAGGTTATATATCCCATCAATTGATCTGCTTGATTTATGATTTATAATTTCTCCCTTGTATGCTTTAAGGGCTTTTTTTTTAGTTTTCCAACTTTTTTTTATGTTCACAAAATAATTTGGTCTAAATGTATCTAGTGAATAATCTGTTGAAGAAGGAACCTCAAATAATAAAATTTTTTTACATTTTTCTCTTTTTAAAGGTCTAAATGCTGTCAATGTAGCCTTATTTACTATTTGATGATCTATATTTAAGTCAGTATTTGAGTGAGTATAGACTATATCAGGTTGAACTATTTTTTTTACACTTTCTATTAATTGAATAATTTTGAGCAGTGGAGATTTATCTAACTGATTGTCTTCAAAAATTTCACTATGGTCGATCCATTTAAACTTTAAAATTTTAGATGCTTTAATGGAGTTATTAACTCTTGATTTAATATCTTTTTTACTTATTTCCTTTATATTTGACCGAGCAGAAACACCATCTGTCATAGACAAACAAAAAACCTTATCTCCTTTTAAGTGATGATTGTAAATAGTAGCGCCACATCCAATAGTTTCATCATCTCGGTGAGCAACACAAACTAAAATTTTTTTATTTCTCATAATATATTTCTAACTTTTAAAAAAGGTTTTTGAAATTTTTATTAATTTTGGATTAAATATTCTATCCCTTTCCGGATGCCACATCCAGCCCATCCATCTATATTTCTTATGTTTTATTGCTTCAATTGAGCCTTTTTCACAATTGCATATTATGTCAAAATTATTGGGTAACTTTTTTATTGTATAATTATGATAGCTATTAACTTTTTTTGGATACAGGTTTCCTGTCTTAGATTTATCAATTATTCTATGATTTGTTCTAACATGATTTTTAATCTTGCTTAATTTTCCTCCCTCAAAATGAGACATCATTTGCATTCCATAACAAATTCCTAGAACAGGAATTTTTTTAGATATAGAATATTTTAACATTTCTATTTCTCTTTTGTATCTAAAAGAACCTTTTTCAATTCTGCCTCCACCACCAATTATAAAACCAGAAATTTTTATTTTTGTTAAATAAATTGTTGATTTAATTGTATTTGGCAAAAGTAAAGGAACATATCCAATTTTATTTATCCAATTAAGCAACTTTTGATCTATGGTGTCTCTTGTTTCTTTTATATGATCTAGTTTCAATGGTCGCATTGAAACAATAACAAAATTTTTTTTGTTTTTATTCATTTCTCAAATTATCTTAATAATTTTATTTTTACAATTAAGTAATAATTTTTTAGTATTTTCTAATTTTGAAAATAATGTTTCTCCACACCCAATTGCTGCTGGTATTTCTAATTCATTACATCTTATAGTCATATGTGAATTAGCTCCTCCATATTTAGTTATTAATCCTTTTATATTATGACCAAATATCCAATCATAACCTGGGTCAGCATTTTCTATTAAAACTATTTTATCTTTAAGTTTTAAATTATTTTTTTTTGAACTTAAATAAATGATGTTTCCTTCTATTAATTTATATGTAATAAAATTTGGTACACTTACAACTGAAGCTCCAACAAACACATTTGTTTGATCAACAATTATTTCTGGAAGTTTAATATTTTGATTATAAAGATATTCGTTTTTATTTTTTTTAATTTTATTGATTATTTTCTTTTTAGTTATGTTTCCGACAAAATCTGAAATCTCTAAGAACTCTATATCATCAATTGGAATTTGATTTTTTTTTGAAAAAAATCTAATTTTTTCTAAAATAATGCTTATACTTTTAGTAAAAATAAATTTTGCATATTCTCTTAAAGTTATTGATTTTTCAAAATAATTAAATAATTTTTCCGCATCCAATACAAACTTACGATTATATAAATATTTATTAATTTTAGTTTTATAAAGTTGTAAATTAAATGTTTTTTCATTTTTTAATTTTTTATTTAGAAAGTTGTTTAAATTATTTTTTAAAAAAAATTCTTTACTAATTTGATCATAACGTAAAGATTTAATATCATATGTACCTGGTCTTAGATGGCCATATTTTTCCATAAATATTTTTATGTTTTGCTTTCCTTTTTTTAATTCAATTTGATCGCCTAGAAACTCTGAGGTAATTGTTGAAATACTATTTTCAAATTTTTTTGAAATTTTTTTATTTATTACACCTTCTCTAATCAATGAATTTAGTAACTCTTTTGAAATAAATGCATGCCTTGCTAAAATTGAAAAAGGGATAATTCCGTATTTTATACAATTTTTTAAAATTGTTTTAATTGTTTTTAAATTTGAATCTATTTTATAATTTTTTGAATCATAAAGTTTTTTCAAAAAATTGATTTTATCCATATTTTTTTCAATACTGCCTATTGATTTTTTATTTAAGTTTTTTAAAAACGTTTCTAAGTAAATTTTTTCTGATTTTTTTTTATCCTTTAAAGATATGTCAGGATTAATTTTGCTAATTCTATTATAAAAATCAAAACTATAACATGTCGGAGCTAGCTCAAATTCCACTTTGTCATGAAGAGCAGGATATTGTCTTAGTTTTTCTATGCTTTTGTCGACTAGTTTTTGTGATAAAGACGAATTTAATTTGATGGGTAAAAATGAGTTAATACTTTTTCTAACATCAATAAAAGGTTTGCCTGCAATTTTGTGCATCAGATGATTTCCAAAATTACTCTTGTATCCCATTATTTTCCTTGCTCTTAACCAGCTGCTATTTGTTATCAATTTGCTGTATAAAGAATAGCTTAAATTGGATGGGGACTGACCTATCATTTCTGCAGGATTCCAGTCTGTCATTTGGCTTAAAATAGTATGATTTCCATGTATATTTTTTTCAGAGTAGAAGATTTTTTTTATTTTTTTAAAATTTACTAAAATCTTTTTATCAAATTCTTCATTTTTTAAAAAAAAATTATTTTTTGTTATCACCGGTCTTACTTGAAATAAATAAAGTTTATTTTTTTTGGTTAAACCAAATTCAATATCTAGAGGCAATTCGCTGAATTGCGTCTCTAATTCTTTAACTGCTTTTACAATTTTTTTAAATCTTGCAGATCTGATGTATTTTTCTTTTTTTTTATAAATATATAAATTTTTATTTGAATAATTTGAAGACCCCGAGGTTATTGTATTTGTTAAGCCTGTAATATCATCATAATTAATAATGTAATACAAGTTATTTCCTAGGTTATCTCCAGTAAAAATTACTCCACTCATTTTTATGTTGCCAATCATTTCTTGAATTAAAACCTGTTCTTCACGTAATTTATTTTTTTTTAATTTATAACTTTTAATAACTTTGTTTATTGCTTTCTTTGTTTTAATTTTACTTCTAGAGTCTACATTTAGTATAGACTCAAACTTTCCTGCAGCTGATGTAGTTAAATTATCCTCATTTTTACTTGATGATCTTACAATAATTTTCTTATTTTTAAATTTTTTACTTATTAAATAAAAAATTTTATTTTTGTTGGTTTCCCAATCTTTCACTTTAAAAATAATTGAAACTGGAACTTCAAATTTTTTCAATTTTTTTTTTAAATTTATTAAAGTTTCACCTTTAGATCTAAACATTTTAGATAAGTTTTTTTTTTTTTAAAGATTGTTCTATAGTTTTAATATTTTTGTTCAAACTTTCTATATTAAATTTATTTTCTAAGATTAAATCAGGATTCTTTGGCTTTGAAAATTTTATATCTAAACCTACAATATTTTTATTTATTCTTTTTTTTTTTCTATAAATTTGTTTAGAATTTCTCCTTATTAATTTGTTTAATGGTACATCAATAAAAATTTCATAATAATTTTTGATTTTTTTTCTGTTCCATTTTAACAGCTCAGGAAAAAGAGATAATACTGCAACAATTATATTACACCCGTTATTAGATAAATACGCTACTAGTTTTGAAATTCTATTAGCATTTTTTTTTCTATCTTTCTTAGTATGACCCAAGTCATTATCAAATATGTTTCTTATTACATCTCCATCAATTATTATAAAATTTTTTTTTAACTTTTTTTGTAATTTTTCAGCTATATACGATTTTCCAGAGCCAGATAATCCTAGAATCCAAATTACCATTTATGTAATTTTTTTTCTCTAATATAAATTTTTTCAAGTCTTAAAAGCTTTTGAAACAATTTGTAACTAACTAATTCTTTTATTTTTTGTCTTTTTTTACTTCTGTCATTTTCTATAATTTTTCTAGGAAGTCTCTCTCTTCTCATAATTTTATTCGTATGCTTAGTTTTGTTTGTTTTTAAAAATTTACAAATCTTAGAAAGATTATAGTTTGTTTTTTCAGCAAAGTTATCAAAGTCGATTCTAATTAAATTTTTAATATCTTTAATTTTTTTAAAATTTTTGATTTCATTTTCTATACATTCACAAACCATTTCTACAGCTACATCATATTTATTTAATTTATTTCTATTAATACTTTTGTAATAATAAAATGGTTTTATTTTTTGTTTATAGGAAATTAATGGTATTTGACACAATAATTGCTTTTCTGCATCACCTAAATCTGAATTGAACCATGAATTGACTACATCAATTGGGTTTCTGCATATATTTATAATTTTTAAATTTTTTATTCCCAAATTTAACCAAAATTTATTAAACCAAATACCATCGTGTGCATCAAGAAGCATCAGTGTATTAATTTTTTTATGTTTTTTTATGATTTGACTGCCCCTTTTAACTTTTAGTCTTTTCGTATAAAATTTTGGATCTTTTGAATTCGCGACACTTGTTTCGTCTTCATACCTAAAATTCATATTTCTACCTATTAATTGTTCATAATAACTCAAGTCTAAAATATGATTTGCCATAAACTTTACCGCTTCATCATTAATCTTATTAAAAAAATGAAGGTTTGATAATTGATCTAAATAATAAATTTTTCTTAACATTTCGACCTTTTTTAAACTTGCAACAATAGGAGAAATCATGCTTTTTCCAGATGTATGAGTGCCGGTTACAAGAATGAGATTTTCTAGAAAAATATACTTTTTTTTGAATTCTAGATTTGAAAATTTAATTTTTTTTTTTCATAAATTTTTTCTAATTTATTTAAGATTTTAAAGTAGTTGATTGAAATAAGTTTTTCTATATTTTTTTTATTATTTATTCGATTTTCTTGATTAATTATTCTATTCCCATTTTCCCTTTTGATTATTAAGTTAGTTTTTTTATCACTTTTTGTGCCTAAAAATTTAGATAATCGACTGATAGTATAATCGGTCTTTTCAATCATAGTATCATATTTTAAATAGTAAATTTTATTCAGATATTTTTTTTTTAATTTTAAGTAATTATTTTTTTGTTTAATATAGGTCATGTTAAGTAAGGCAATAATTTTTTCAAATTTATTATTAATCTTTGAAAATTGTTTCTCTTTTCCATAGCACCAATAGGGATAAAGATTATTTCTATATTTAAATGATAATGTGCCGTTTTTTTTGTTTGAAAAAATTTTACCATAATAGCCTTTTTGATACCATTCTGTTACCATATCTACAGGATGTCTATCAATGTAAATTATTTTTGAGTTCTTAAAAGTATCAAAAATCAAATCTGGGGATAGCATAACATCATGGAACATAACTGGAAAAATAGATTTTGATATATTTTTTTTTAATAGTTTATTTGCAGGGCTGCTTGCTCTAGCTGAATAAATTTTAGGATTTTTATATTTTAAAATTGAACTATAATCATCAAATCTTGTATTAGTATTTCTCCCAATTTTTAAATTATACATTCTTTCGTTATATATATGTTTAAAAAAATATTTTGCAAAACCATAATCAATTTTTTTTAAAAAATAGGAATAATAAATATTTTCTGCAATGGTTTCACAAATAAACATTTCAGAATTTTTTAAACTTGAAACTATAGGGCATAAAAAACTTTTTCCACACCTTGTTAATCCGCCTATAAAAATTAACCTGCTAGAAATGATATTTGTATCTGGAATATTTTTTCTCATTTTAAATTATTTTTTTACTTCAGTTAAAACAACCACATTATCAGCAAAATTTACCAAAAATTTTAATATTTTTTTATCCAATAAAAATTGGAGAATATTGTTAATGTTATATTTAATTTTACCAGTATTTTTTTTTGATGAATATAAAAATGGTCCACCTGAAACATCTATCAATTTAAAGTTTTTTTCTTTGACTAAATTTTTTAATTTTTTATTAGAAAAAAGTCGTTTATGTATTTTATATTTCCACGTGTTAGAGTAATTTGTCATAAATTTTGATTTCATGAATTTTGAATCGCTGTACTTTAAAAAATATTTTTTTAACTTACTTTCCAATAACATGTCTCTAAATGACAAAGAATAAGAGTAATGAAAGGTTTCATTTGTAATATACCATATGAATGCTTTTAAAAATTTTCTAAATTCAATTAAATCATTTAAAGTATACATATTTCCTTGGCCAATTATAAATTTACCTTTATTTTTTAAAACTCTTCTAACTTCGGAAAAAACATTGGTTAAATTACCAGCATAATGTATTGCTCCACAAATAATAACAATGTCAAAAAAATTATCTTCAAATTCATATTTTTGTTCATGACTTGCTTCTATGAAAAAAGCTTTATTTTTCTTTACATAAGTATCACATTTTTTTTTTGCATGATCACATAAATGTTTTGATATATCCATTCCATAATAAGTATATCCTTTGTCTAAAATTTTAAGTGCAGTTTCACTTCCTCCAAAGCCTAATTCTAATATTTTTGCATCTTTAGGGAGATTACAATTATCAATAAACTCTAGGGTTTTTTTTTGTCTTATCCAATAATGCAAATGTGTTTCCCAATTATCTTGGTATGTTGCGCCAGTCCATTTTGCTTTCGTTTGTTGGGAATTCCACCAATCTTTTACAGCCTGTTGATGGTCTTTTTCAGAACTTTTATCTAAATCATTCATTTGTAATTTTTTTTAATTTAAACAATTTTTTTGCTATATTAAAATCTTCAATACTGTTTATATCTATAAAGTCTAAATAATCTATTTTTATTATATTGCTGTTCTTATTGAAAATTACTTTTTCATTTAACCATGTTTGCGATTTAGCCCAATAAAACTGGCCAGCATCATGAAAACAATTTTTTAAATCTTGCGATCTTTTACTATAATTAGAACTATATAATAAATTTAGTTTTTTTGATCGAAAGAAAAAACTTCTTTGTGGTGGGCTCCTATATGAGCATGCAGAAAAAACATAACTTTTTGTTTTTTTTAATAATTCAAAACCTTTAATAATTTTTCTGTAATTTATTAATGGTGAAGTTGGGTATATACAGCAAGTATTTTTAAAATTAATTTTCTTTTTACCAAACCATTTAATTGCATGAATAATAGACTCATTAAAATGTGAAAAATCATCTGAATATTCTTTTGGTCTTAAAAAAGGTACTTTTGCACCAAGTTTTTCTGCAATTTTTTTAATTTTAATTGAGTCTGTTGAAACAATTATTTGATCAAATAATTTTGTTTTTTTTGCAGCGTTAATTGAATAATATATAATTGGTTTCTTAAAAAACAGTTTTATATTTTTTTTTGGTAATCTTTTTGAACCTTCTCTGGCTGGTATAATTGCTAAATTCATTTCTTTAAATTTGGTTAACTATTAAATTTTAATATTTATATCTTTCTTAATTTATTTTTTCAATAATTTTACATTTCATATCGCGCAAAAAATTTTCTTTTGGGTTATCACAAAACTGCGTAATTATTTTTTTAATTACATTTTGAACTTTGTTATCTTTCCACCATATGTCAACATCAGGCCAAATATTTTGTAAATGTGCAATTAATTCTTTTTCATCATCAAAAATAATTTTAGCATTTTTTAAATCCTGATAATAAATTTTACAATCTTCATTTAAGTGATTAAATATATTTGGATACAAACATATACTTGGTATCTGCGCTGTAAGATTTTCTAAAAAACCACTTGAATCATAGCAAAAACAAACGATTTTCGATTGTTCTATAACTTTTTTATAGTTCTCATATTTAAAATTTTTAGAACAATTTAAATCACTTACAAATTTTTTTAAAAAATTTTTATGTTTCTGGTTGTGACCTAAATTATCTATGTAATAAGTTCGATGAAATCTTAAATATATTAAATCTTTCAAATTTTTTGGTAATTTATTTATAAAATTTTTTGCTAGTAGAAATTCTTTTTTACCTTCGCCAAATCTATTATATGTATTACATTGATAACCAAGAGATCTAAATATTAAAGTAATATATTTTTGTTCTTTTTTTTTTTTAATTTTTTTTGGTAACTTAAAATTGAATAATGGTATAGTTTTTACATGGTTAAACTTCTTTTGTCCCCAAGATAAAAAATAGTCACATGTTAAAACTTCATTGGCATAATTGTTGTCTATTCTTGTAATATAGCTGCTTCCGTGCTGTCCTATAAAATATTTTACTTTTTTGTTTTTATTTTTAATATCTGCAACATAAAATTTAAATAACTCATCATGTTCAAAAGAATTTGAAGTGAAAATAAATTTTGGATTAGAAGGATAGCCCATTTGCTTACTTTTTGTTAATACCTCTGCAAAATTTTCAAGAACGAATGTGGGCAAATATGTGGGAATTAGGTCTCTTACAATTTTTTGAATAATTTCACAATTTTTCGAAACATTTAAATTTTTTCGCAATGAAAAGTCTATTTTTTTATAATTTATTTTTTTCAACTCAAAAAATTTTGGAATTTGAAAGAATAATAATTCTAATTTTTTTTCTTCAACGGTAGGCAAATAAGAAGATATAATTAAACCATCTTTTTTTGACGAAAAAATTTTCAAAATTGAAAATAATTTATAGATAATTCTGTTAAGTGTGCTTCTATTTTCATTTACTGATTCATAGAAGGTTTTTTTTTCATAGAAATCTTTTTTATCTATTTTTATAAATTTTTTTTCAACTTTTTGGTCTGTTTGGATATATTGAAATATTTTGCTAAATAAAATTGAATTCCATTCGTCGTTTATTGATAAATCATGAATAAATACACTTTCGTGGGATGTAAGGTGATTTGTTTCTGAATTGGCTAGATAAACATTTGTAATTTCATACTTTGACAAGATGTTTTTTAAAGTATTATATCTATAAAAAATTATGTAAATAAATCTCCTTAACCATCCTCCCAATATTATAGACCAAGATTGCACACCCCATTCTACTTTATTTATTTGATTTAAGTTTATTGTTAAATCTTTAATAATTGAATTATATATTTCCTCACAATATTGAAAGCTTCTTATTCTTTCTTCTCTTTCATTTAAAGTATCCTTAGGAATTGTATATTTTATTTTTTTAGTTAATTTTTCATCAGATTCATAAAAAATTTTATCATTAAAAAAAATATTGTTATGTTCAAAAGATAAATAATTACTATTGCTTGATAAAACCAAATTATTTTTTGACATATTTTCTCGCAATCTTATAGTCTTTTTGATTATCTATTTCATACCATTCAGTATTAATTTTTTTTACATAAACAAAATTGTCTTTATTTTTTATAAATGTTTTTAGGAAATTTGTAATATCTAAATGGTTAACTTCATCATTATAATAATTTTTAATATGTCTTAATATTTTTTTCCATCCATTCGGATTGATTTTCATTATACCCATATATTGACCATGAATTTCATTGATATTTTTTACTTTTCTACCAATATCAATTAACTTATTTTTTTTTATTTTAAAACTTTCTAAGTCAGATAGAGGATTTTTGAATCTTTTTTTCCACAATTTTTTCCAGTTGTTGTTTGAAAGTATACAAATGTCACCTTTCATCTTTCTTAAAATTTTAATTTCATTTGGTGTGTAATAAATATCAGCATATGAAATTATACTTGTTGTTTTTTTTAAAATTTTATTACAGCATAATAACGATTTGAGAATATTTGATTTATTCCAATTTGAATTATAAATTTTTTTAATAAAAGGAATTTTAATTTTATTAGCTTTATAACCAACAACTACATTAATATCGTTAATATTATTTTGTAAAAAATTATCAATTATATTATCTAATAAAGTTTTTCCTTTAAATAAAAGTAAACACTTTGGTTTTTTACTGGTTAAATTTTTTAATCGTGACCCCTTACCTGCTGCTAAAATAATTGCTTTCATTAATTTATAAATTATTTTATTAAATTATTAATTTCTTTAATTACGTGGTTAATTTCTTTTTTTTTAATACCAGGAAAAATAGGAATGCTTAAACAAGACTCGTAATAAGCCTCTGAATTTGGAAAATCTCCTTTTTTGTAATTATATTTTTTTGAGTAATAAGGTTGCAAATGAACAGGAATATAAAGGACCTGTGTTCCAATATTTAAGTCTTTTAGTTTTTTCATTATTTCGTTTCTAGATTTATTAATTTTCTTAAAATCAACTAGCAATGTATAAAGGTGATAAGCATGTTCTATATTTTTGTTTACTTTCGGTATTTTTATAAATTTATTTTTTAAAAATCCAAAATCGTAGGCTTTTGCAATTTTTCTTCTTTCTTTAATAAATTTATCAATTTTTTTAAGCTGACTATTGCCTAGAGCTGCCTGTATATCAGTAATACGATAATTGTAACCAAGGTCACTCATTTCATAATACCATTGATTCACATTGCCAATTTCATCGAAAGCCATATCTTTATTAAAAAAATCTCCCTCATTTTTATGTATTCCATGTGTTCTAAATTTTAATAAACTTTTATAAATTTTTTTATCATTGGTTGTAACCATTCCACCTTCACCTGTTGTAATTGGCTTTACAGGATGAAAACTAAAAGTTGAGATATCCGAATAAAAGCATGAACCTATTTTTTTATTCTTATACCTGCCACCAAGTGCATGACATGCATCTTCAATAATTTTAAAATTATATTTTTTTTTTAAAAAATTAATCTTTTCCATGTCCGCAGAATGTCCCGACATATGTACCACTACAACAATATCTATATTTTTTTTTTTTAAATTTTTTTCAAGCGATTTAGGTGAAATACAATAATTGTTTAATTCTATATCTGCAAAATGAGTATTTGCTCCTACAAATTGAGCACAATTTGCTGAGGCAACAAAAGTTATAGGAGATGTTAATAGATTTCCATTTTTACCAAGATTAAGAGATTGGCAAGCGATATGTAGAGCTGAAGTTCCTGTTGCACAAGCTACTGCATATTTTGAGCCTACATAGTCAGCAAAATTTTTCTCAAATTCAGTAATTTTTGGACCCTGGGTAATAAAATCTTTTGTTAAAATTTTATTTACTTCTAATATGTCTTGCTTATCTATAGACTGTCTACTATAGGGTAAAAAGCGTAAAAATTTTTTTTTAACTTTCATTAATTAAAGTTTCAATATTGCTAAATTTTTTTCTATAAGGATTAAAATTTTTCTTTTTTTCAAATATTTTCTTAAATTCTGTTAATACATTTTCAACGGTTTTTTTTGCTTGAAAATTTAAAAGTTTTTTAATTTTTTCAGATACAACTTTGTAATCTCTTTTATCAAAATTTTTATTTGATTTTATTATTTTACATTCTGGGAATACCGTTTTAGTTTTTTTAGCTAATTCATTAATCATAAAATTTTGTGAATCATTACATAGATTAAAAATTTGATTTTCTACTTTTTCAATCGGGGCTTCTATAACTTTAATAATTGCTTCTGCAACATCTTCAACATGTACATTGGGTCTCCATTGAGATCCTCCATTAATTTTAATTTTACCTGAAAAAAAAGCGTTTCTTGCAAAAGTGTTTACAACTAAATCAAAGCGGTTCCTTAATGAAGGCCCACAAACTGTTGCTAGTCTTAGAATAGTTGGAGAAAAAAAATAATTGGATTGAGAAAGAAGTATTTTTTCTGACATAAGTTTAATTCTTGCATAGTGAGAAACTGGATTTAATGACGATTCCTCATTAAGAAAACCATCTGAATTATTATTAGAACCGTAAACACTACAAGAAGATGTGTAAATAAATCTATTTATATTCATATAAGAACATAAATTTGCTAAAGAGCTAACTGCAAGATAGTTAGTTTTTAATGCATCCTCAGGTTTTGCTGCACAAGATGGATCACCTACAATTTCTGCTAAAAAAACCACACAATCAATATTTTTAATAGCTTCAATTTGAACTGAAGAGTCGCATATATCCTTTTTAATGAGTGTAAAGTTTTTATTATTTTTAAATTTATTTAAAGAATTTTTTTCATATAATAATTTATCAACTACTTTAACCATCCATCCTTTTTTAAGAAGAAAAGAAGTTAAAACTGAACCAATATATCCTGCTCCTCCTACTACTAAAATATGAGGTTTCTTGATTTCTGATAAATACTTTTTTGTTTTTTTACTTTGAAAAATTTCAAACAAATTTTCTGTTTTTAATAAATAGAGCAATTCCTTATTTTTATTAACGATTGGAATAATTAAGGGTTTATCCATCATCGCTCCTAAGTTTAAGTTACTTTTAATAATTTTTTTTGATTTTAATTCACTTTCAAAAATATAGGTTGGTTTTGTATTCATAACATTTTCAAGCTTTGTATCTAGAGAATTTCCATTAATAATTGCACGTCTCAAATCGCCTTCTGTTACAACTCCTAATAAATTTTTTTTATTTTCTACTATGCAAACAATCGCACCAAAGTGGCCCTTTAATAGTTCAAGGCCATTTTTTATTGTATCTGTTTTTTTTAATGTCGTTAATTTTTTCACTTATTTTCGTGTTTTATCTTTCTTTTATCGTCCAAGGATTCCAATAATAAGCTTCATACCTATAATCATCTTTAATACTTTTTTTCAAAGTTGAAGTTGAAAAAATAATTAATCTTGTATCTGGCAAAAGAGTTTTATATCCATGGGCATAACCACCTGGAATAAATAATAATTTTGGTTTTTTATCATTTAACGCAAAAGTTTCGACTTTTAAAGATTTACTAGGATTTTTCCAATTATCAATTTTAACTGCCGCTGCCAAAGTTGATCCTTTCGTAACCAAAATATATTTGTCTTCAAATTTATGACCATGCCAAGCTCTTATGAAAGGATTGCTAAAATTTGTGATATGGTAAAATCTTTTAATTTTATTCATATCAAAATTGTTACAAAAAATTAATTCACCTCTATCATCTATATGCAGATCGGCATCAATTAATTTTATTTTTTTTTTCATTATTATTTTAAATCTTTGCTACTATCTAAATTTTTATGTTCATTATTAAGCTCTTCTCTTAATTCGTCATACTCACTCATTTTAAGTTTCATGAACCTAATCGTTAATTTAGTTTTTTCGGATATGCCTTTTGGTGTAAGCAAGTAAGTATATCCAACTTTGTTTTTATTATTCTTGAAATTTTTTAATTTAACTAGCCCCTTTGCCCTAAGAGCATTTAAGCAATAGTTAAGTTTTCCAAGGCTAAAACCTAAGTTTGATGCTAATTTTCTTTGTGAACTCCTTGGGTTATTGGTAATTTTTCTTAATGTATTAAATTCGTCAAGATTCATTATTTTTAAATTTTAGTTTACATTTATGTTCAAGATCTGTACAGTATAAAGTTCAATAATTGTACAGTATATGATAAGATAATATGATATTTAAAAAATTTAATTTTATTATAATTTAGATAGTTTTTAGATGAAAATTTGTATAGTAACTACTCCTATTAGACCCAAGCCGACACCTTTTCCTCCGTTTGGATCATTGGCTATAATACAATCATTAAGAAATGATGGAAAAGATTGTTCCTTTTATCATATTGACTACCACAGATATAAACATGATCAAATTTATGAATATTTTAAAAAAAACCAATTTGATATAGTTGGCATTAGCGCAGTTGTATCTACTGCCTACAATTATACAAAATATTTATCCAATTTAATAAAAAAAATTAATCAAAAAACAATTGTAATTGTTGGGGGAGGATTGGTTGCTAGTGCAGAAATTTTGCATAGAAAAGCACAAGTGGACTATTGTGTAGCAGGAGATGGTGAAATAATTATCAAAAACTTAGTTAACGCAATAAAAGAAAAAAAGACAACTGATAATGAATTAAGTAAAATCCTTGGAATAACCTACATTGACTCAAATAATAAATTTAGGTTTACAGGCTATGAACATCCTATACCAGCCCCATTACTCGAAGAGCCTGATTATTCTATTTTAGAAGATGATAATTCAATAGATCATTACATAGGTTTTAGAGGTGGAAGGACATATGATCCTAGTAAAAATTTTAATAAAGGAAAAACAGCAGTTGTAATTGTTGCAAAAGGTTGTGTGGCGAGGTGTACATTTTGTCATCGTTTTGAAAAAGGTTATAGAGTAAATCCATTACAAAAAATCATTGATCATTTAAAAATGTTAAAAGAAAAATATGGCGTTGGGTATATATCAATAGGAGATGAAAATTTTGGCTCTTATAAAAAAGAAACAATGGAATTAGCAAAAGTGCTAGGATCAATGGGTTTTACTTGGACAGTGGGAGGTATTAGAGCTCATACAGTTGATTTAGAATCATTAAAATATTGGAAAAAAAATGGGTGCGAAGTTGTCTTATTTGGAATTGAATCTGGTAGCCCAACAATGCTTAAAGTGATGGAAAAAAAAATTACTCTAGAACAAAACATTCAAGCTTTAAAAGATACCTATGAGGCAGGTCTATCCACGGTTACCCAATTAGTTATAGGTATGCCAGGAGAAACTGATGAAACAATTGAAGAGACTGTTGATTTTTTATTAAAAACAATGAGATATTACCCAGATCCTTTTAAGAAAAAAATAAATTTTTTGTTAAGCGTAAATTATGCACAATCTCTCCCTGGCACACCACTATATGAATATGCAAGAGAACATGGATATATAGGTAAAGATATAAATGACGAGGAGCAATACTTAATTAATATAAGTGACAAAGATGCGTACGACAACGATCATTTTATAAACTTTACGAAACAACCTTTGTTAAAAGTTTACACTTGGAGATACCTCATTAATTGGAAAATTTGGCGCGAGCATGCAAAAGTTCATCTTAAAATTAACCTATCAAAAATAAAAATTTTAATTGGGTTATTTATAATGTTTATAAATAGAACTTTTAAAACAAAAATTAGTTCTTCTCTAGAGAATGAATTTAATAAATACAAATATAGTATGGAAAAAAATAACCCTAATTACAATTTTCAGGAGACAGCTAGAATGATTGATGGAGTAAGGCTATTAGTTCCATGGAATAAATTTACATACCCTTTTATTTCAATATTGATTGCTTATAAAGAAGCAAAAAATACTAAGTGGTTTTTTAAAATGATTTTTGAACATCTTATTTGGAATTTTAAAAAATTTGATTCATCTAATTTACCTAAAATTACATTAAGAAAAATAGTAAATATTAAAGATAACGATGAAACTTTAGAACTTCGTAAAGGCAGATAAATAATTTATATTATAAATGCTATTGACAAAGAATTGATTTTTTAATATTTAAAAAAAATCTGAAATGCATGGTGGGAAATCAATGTGAAATTCATTGGCTCTACCTGGAACCGTAAAGTCGGAGCGCCACCCAGTAAAGTCCGCTGTTGAATGATGGCCAGGAAAAGTCTAATTCTACAATGAAAAATTAGCAGAG